>SAMEA104315437__coassemble_11372_pt1 | contig 2025 bp, 1 predicted proteins | sample SAMEA104315437__metabat2_low_PE_039 | metagenome-assembled genome bin SAMEA104315437 (sample SAMEA104315437) | gut metagenome | biome: Monkey gut; feature: monkey-associated habitat; material: faeces | place: China | collected 2013 | reverse complement strand
ACGGCGTTTTGATGGTAAGAAAACGCCGTCTTTTTTCAAGAAAACGAAGAGTTAGCAATGCTAAAACGAAGTCTTTCGAGTCAAAAGACTTCGTTTTCTTGCGAAAAAACGCCGTGTTTTCATTCGAGGCAACCTTCTTATCATTTTAAAAGTGCCATTTTACACGAAAATCACCTCAAAACACGAAAAAATTCCGCCGAAATTCTCTTTTTGTACCCTTGTTTCATTATTAAGGAAATAATGATGTATATATTCTTGTTTTATCAATTCGACAATAGCACAGGCAAATGAAAACAATCATTCCTCCAAGATTGCTTTTTTTGTCCCTACTGCTCTTTATCCGATTTGTTGATGAGTTGAACTTGCGTCTCATTACCTGCAAATGTAATATTTTTTCCGATTGTGATTTTGTCGGATTGATTTTTTTTGTACTTTTGCACGGTCAAAGAATCAGCGTTGTGAAATCGTGCGACGCAAATGACAAATTTCCATTTTAATGATTTATTAGGAGAATATCCGCTTTCCATGAGCGGCAAACTTACATTGATTAAGCATGTACAACAAATCTCAATTGGAAGAGAGGTCCATAGACGAGCTTAGGGCGATAGCCAAGGCCATGAACATCTCTAAAATAAGCCGTCTCACGGCACAAGAAATTGTTTATAAGATATTGGATAGTCAAGCCATTCAGAAAAACGGCAAAGACGACGAAAACAGAAAGACGACGGAGCAGGAAAACATTTCCGTTGCAGTGAAAAAGCCGAGAACCCGCTTGAAACCAAAGCCGATAGCCGAAAGCAATACGAAGAAAGCCGAAGCAACGGCAGACACCGAGGCAATCGAGACACCGAAAACTCAAAAGAAAGCGACAAAACAAAAAGCAAAAATTTCCGAACCGGAAATCAAGGAATTGAAACTCAAAGACATTCCCGAAATACCGAAGATGGACGACTTGTTCATACCTGATTTCAATCCTCTTGCAGCAAGAAAGGAACGCCCTGTTCCGGAAACAATGATTTCAGGTGAAGAAAGTCTGTCATCTTTCCTTAACAGTACAGCCAAAGCGACTTCCTCGGCTCAACCGAATACCAAAAGCGAAGAAAAAAAGCTTGTCGATACAGAAGAAGCAGCGGTAACGGCAGAGAAAGAACAGCCGATGGAAGAAACGGAGCTTCGAGAAGAAACGACGAAGTCCGATAGCAAAAAATTCGGGAGCCGAAACGAGCAAAGGCCTGTGGGGACGAAGAAACCGGAATTCAACTTCGATATAGAAGGACTTATAGATGCCGAAGGGGTATTGGAGATAATGCCTGACGGATACGGCTTCTTGCGTTCCTCCGATTACAATTACCTCAACTCCCCCGACGATATATATGTTTCCCAGTCGCAAATAAAATATTTCGGCATGAAAACGGGAGACACCGTCTGCGGAAGCATACGACCTCCGAAAGACGGTGAAAAATACTTCCCTCTAATTAAAGCCGAAACGATAAACGGCAGACCTGCCGAACTTGTGAGAGACCGCATACCTTTCGATTACCTCACACCATTGTTTCCGGATGAGAAATTCGACCTTTGCCATCATAAACAGGAAACCCTTTCCACCAGAATAATCGACCTCTTCACACCGATAGGAAAAGGACAGGGTGCTTTGATAGTGGCACCTCCGAAAACGGGAAAGACGACCCTGTTGAAAGAAATAGCCAATGCAATAGCCGCAAACCACCCCGACGTATATCTTATCGTTCTTCTTATAGACGAACGTCCGGAAGAGGTTACGGATATGCAGAGAACGGTTAATGCGGAAGTGATAGCTTCAACCTTCGATGAGCCTGCGGACAGGCATGTAAGAATAGCAAACATCGTTTTGGAGAAAGCAAAACGCATGACGGAGTGCGGACATGACGTAGTCATCGTGTTGGATTCCATAACAAGGCTTGCACGAGCATACAACACCGTTGCACCTGCATCGGGCAAAGTCCTCTCCGGAGGAGTTGAAGCAAACGCACTTCAAAAGCCCAAACG
>SAMEA104315437__coassemble_8157_pt1 | contig 2490 bp, 3 predicted proteins | sample SAMEA104315437__metabat2_low_PE_039 | metagenome-assembled genome bin SAMEA104315437 (sample SAMEA104315437) | gut metagenome | biome: Monkey gut; feature: monkey-associated habitat; material: faeces | place: China | collected 2013 | reverse complement strand
ACAACTCCTTGTCTTCTATTGTTATCTTGTTCGACTTCATCCATCCTTTGATTACGGCTTCCGCCCTTGATGCACAGAGTGAGAGTAACCACCAATAATCCTTACCCGAAACGAGTTGCCAAGTACCCCTGAGCAAATGCAGACGTATGATTTCACCGCTGTCGTATGCCTTTCGGAATGCTTCCGCCGAAGCATTCTTGGTTCTCGAAAGCACAGCCCATCTTACCATGCGGTAGTCCTGAGCCTGCATTGCACAAAGATGAGATACCACTTCGGAGGGTGTCAAGAACTGCGGGCAGGCAAGTTGTTGCGAAAGGAGACGTATGGCGATAGGATTCATTGTTTAATATTTTGTGAAGCGGTATTTGTCCCTCAACACGGCTTTTTCATCTTCGTCAAGGTTTGTGAAATATGCTTTCCAACCCGGACAGAAGTCGATATGCCAACGCCAAAAGCGTCTGAGGAGAGACTTCGGTGAGCGGTCATACTTTTTTCTCATTGCACAGTCGGCACAGTGTTCTTGTTTCTTTCTCATTTCGAATTGTTTTGTTCGGTTATTTTTCAAGACCGGCTTTGAGACATCTGATGACGGCAGAATTGAAGCCTGCATGGTCGAGTTCGTTCAATCCTCTGATGGTCAAACCTCCCGGTGTTGTTACTTTGTCTATTGCGACGGCAGGGTGTATGCCTGTTCCTTCAAGGAAGGACACAGCTCCTTTCATGGCTTGCATGGTAATCCGCCGAGCCTCTTCCGTGTATAGCCCCATCTCGACACCGCCTTCGGTCATGGCATGAATGAACCGCATGATGTAAGCGATACCGCAGCCGGAAAGCATGTTGCCTGCTGCAACCTCTTGTTCTTTGCACACTTTCACCTTACCCAAAAGCAGCAATAACTCTTCTATTATATTTATGGTATCAGCCCTCACTCCTTCGGCAGGAGCAAGAAAGGTCATACTCTCGTTGAACTCCGCAGCAATGTTCGGCATGACATAGAATACTTTTGTTGTCTTGTTCCCGAAGTATGAGCGAAGAGTATCGGTGAAGATGTTTGCCGCAACGGACAATATCATTTGTTCATCGAAGTTAATTGAATCTCGTATCTGCATTATCACTTCTTCTATGAGCCAAGGCTTGACCGCAAGCACAATAACGTCGGCTCCCTTTACCGCTTTCACATTATCGAGAGATATTTTGATATTCGGAAAATCGTTTCTGAAACGACTCAAAGTTTGTTCTGTGCGAGCAGTGATTGTGAGCGAATGTTTACCGGTCTTAGCCCAACCTTTGATTAAAGCACCACCCATGTTGCCTGCTCCGATAACGGTTATATTCATTATGATTGCATCTTGATTTTTCAGTTGCAAAGATAAATACTTCGTGGCAAGTATGACGAATAATAATATGTTATTTGTTCTTTTGAAATCTCATTGTGATACCGATGAATACGAAGTATCGGTATGGAAAGCCCGCCGAGTGAGATAAAAATCGTAGATTTGCAGAGTTGAATGTAAGTTCAAAATAGAAGTGCATTTTTTGCGTCGGTGTTATCAGGGTAAGCTATCGTTTTTCTGCAAATCGGTTATCTTTTTGGTTGGTTTGTCTATTTTTTCTTCCAATCGTTTGACTTCGGCTTCTAAGTCGTCGTTGTTGTCGCTTACCATTGCATCTATAAATATGGAATTGATAAGCGACATTCCCAAAATACTGCCGATTATCAACAGAATGGAAAAGCTTTCACCAAAATAATTATTGACTCCGAACTATCTAATATGTAGAGATGGCATCGGAAATTTCATACCAGCCCTCCGCACAGTGAACAGTCTGAAGACAGAATAAATGCTGTCCATCGGATTGCAGAAATATTCCGGAGCAGCCTCGCCGAACATGATGCAATTAAAGAGCGAAAATACAATTAATAAACAAACCGAACACACTGTAAGAATCTTTGATTGCTCGCTTCAAGCCCACGGTAATAGCTCCTATATTAGGGAAAAACTTTATCATTCTGAACATCTTGAATGCACGAAGCACTCTTAATACCATTAAAAATGATAGATTCATATTCATGGAAATGAACATGTTCAACAATGAAGATGTTGTTACCAGAACAAGAATACCATCAAATCTGTTCCAAGCATCTTTTCAATATTCCTTTATTCCATAAACATAATGCTTGACAATCATTTAAATCAAAAATATCAATGATATTCCGCAATCTATGTATGTTAGTACGGGAGAACGCTACCCGCTCTCTTGCACAAAGATGGTGATAAATTGATGACGATGAAAGTCAGTATGATTTTATCGTTAAGAAAGAAATTGATTACTCGTTGTTTCATTGCAGCTATGTGGCGTGTCAATATGTTTTGAGAATATTCTCTATAAGAAGAAATAGAAGAGTTCTTCAAAAGAGGTCGGAAAGTGCGGTAATGGCTATTGTCGAATTGGCAAAACAAGAATATATACATCATTATTTCCTTAATAAGG
>SAMEA104315437__coassemble_3188_pt1 | contig 4602 bp, 4 predicted proteins | sample SAMEA104315437__metabat2_low_PE_039 | metagenome-assembled genome bin SAMEA104315437 (sample SAMEA104315437) | gut metagenome | biome: Monkey gut; feature: monkey-associated habitat; material: faeces | place: China | collected 2013 | reverse complement strand
CGGAAAAATGTTATACCTTTGCAAACGGACGAAAAGACTTGGAAACAGGTCTTTCGGCGTTTATCTATATATGATATAGTCATCGTCTGACGTAATTATATGAATCGCTCTTAGCTCGAGCATTAATTTGAGTTAATCTTTTACAGTTTAATAATGTTGCTTTTAGCATGAGTATCAATTACTACCGGTATGACGAAACCTGTCTGCTTCGTTTTATCATTGCATGATGCCCGCACAACGCAATGGCAAAAATCGGTCAAGGCAAATCTCATGAAATTACTTCTGATGAAGCAGACGCAATGGCTACATTGTGGCATGAAATCACCCACAATCGTAATATTCCGGGTTATTGCAATATGGATACAACTCAAACTACTTTTATGGAACTTGCCAATGAATATGTTGCCAGAAACACATTGCCTGAATTTTATAAAAAACTTGGTTGTCCATCAACACCACATCCACAATATATTAAAAGCCGTATCACAACCGGATATAACGACATGGTTACAAATTACGACTATATTGTAACTAAATTAGGACTTTCTGAAAAGAAAGTCCTTGATACAGTCCGTTCCCATCTGTATAATCAATCATATACCGACCAAGAGAATGGATTGATTGACGGATTAGTAAAAGGTGGAATAAAAGATAAATATGGCAAGAAATTAAAGAGGTCGGTTGTAAAAGCATTGATTGACAATATTCGTTCCACGGAAAATGAATATGGGTGGAAAAATAAAAAATGGTCGATAACAAAGACCAAGGAACAGATATTGGATGAGTGGTTGAAAACAAACAACATCATATAAAACAAAGAAGTAAAATTTTACTTCTTTGTTTTAGTCAATCAATAACCCATGCAACATTGCCTCTTTCTTTTTTTTTCTTTCATATTGTTTGTAAGCAATATCGAGTTGTGCTTTCGCAATATCCCACAACTCCTTGTTGTGGATGAGTGCAGCATGCTTAACCAAATGTTCTAAAATAACAGTTTCTGGAAGGTTTTTATAATAAGGTTCTGTGAAATCTCCACCGATGATAACCTTTCGCATTTCCGCATCCTTGCAGAAATCGAAAATAGTCTTTTCTTTCAAATTGCTGTAATCTGTATTTTTGTCTGTCATATTACTCTCCTTTCTATTTTTCAACGTAAAATTATCGTTTTTGTTACACTCTTCGGCTTTTTCCTGTCAACTCGAAGTAGTTGCACATTGCTTGCAGAAGCTGCGTTGTACGTTCGCCGTACAAGCTGTTCAGTTTGCCGTGAGGCGTGGGGGCGAGTCCCTTCACCCGCACAAAATGGAGGTAAATCCGAAAGGTTTTATCTCCATTTTTATTTCCGGAACAGAGCAAAGACTGCAAATGAAACGCCGTTCCAAAAAAAATGAAACGCCGAAAGAATTTCCGGAAACGGCGTTCCGTCAAATCCTTTCGGCGTTTCGATTTTCGGGTTTTTCAATCGAGGATTTTCTTTCTCGTATCGTTTGCGGTCAAAACGAAAAAACGGAGGCATACGTTCTTGTTTGAATCGTATGTCTCCGTTAATCCGTGTCGGCAGATTAAACTGCAATGCTTTACTTCTTCTCGTTCAAGAAGCGGAACTGCAATTCGCCGTCGGATAAGAACATTTCCACTTTGCTGTTCTCCGGCATGTTGCCTTCTATCATAAAGACCGACAATTTGTCTATGACATACCGCTGAATGGCTCTCTTTATCGGTCTTGCTCCCAAGTCGGGTTGGTAGCCTTTCTCTGCCAAGTAGTCCATGCTTTCTTCGGTACATTGGAGTTCGACGTTCTTTTCTTTCAAACGTTTCTGCAAACGAGACAACTGTAACTTGACAATTTCTCTTACTTCCGCCTTTTGCAATGGTTTGAAGACCACAATCTCGTCTATACGGTTAAGCAATTCGGGTCTGATTGTCTTCTTCAACAATTCCAATACGGAGGTCTTTGCTTTGTTCCACTCGGAAGAGAAATCGTTGCCGTGTTCGTTTATGGCGTGTTGCAATATCTCCGAACCTATGTTGGAAGTCATTATTATTATTGTATTCTTGAAATCCACCACTCTGCCCTTATTATCGGTCAATCTGCCGTCCTCCAATACTTGTAACAATATATTGAAAACATCGGGGTGTGCTTTCTCTATCTCGTCCAACAATACTATCGAATAGGGTTTCCTTCTTACGGCTTCGGTCAACTGTCCGCTTTCCTCATAACCTACATATCCCGGAGGCGCTCCTATCAATCGAGAGACGGTATGCCTTTCCTGATACTCGCTCATGTCTATCCTTACCATAAGGTCTTCTTTGTCGAACAGCAATTCCGCCAAAGCCTTTGCCAATTCGGTCTTTCCGACACCGGTACTGCCTAAGAATGCGAACGAACCTATCGGTCTGTTTTCATCAGCCAAGCCGCTACGACTTCTTCTTATCGCATTGGCTACTGCCTCTATGGCTTCCTCCTGGCCGACGACCCTTTTCTTCAATTCGTCTTCCAAGTGCAATAGCTTATCTTTCTCACTCTGCATCATCTTTGCCACAGGGATACCCGTCCATCGCGAAACCACTTCGGCAATATGGTTATCATCAACCTCCTCCGTTATCAAGGCTCCGTTGGTCTGCATGCTCTTCAATTTGGTCTTATAATTCTCCAAATCGGTTTCTGCGGTCTTTATCTTGCCATAGCGTAACTCGGCAACTTTTCCGTAATCACCCGCTCTCTCCGCTTGTTCGGCTTCAAATTTATAGCGTTCGATTTTCTTTACCTCCTCCTGTATGGCTTCAACATACTTCTTCTCTGCCTCCCAACGTGCATGTAACTCGTCTCTTTCTTTCTTTAATTTGTCTATCTCCGCAGAAAGTTCGTTTTCTTTCTTCGTATCCTTCTCTTTCTTTATGGCTACACGCTCGATTTCAAGCTGCATCAAACGTCTCTCCAACTCGTCCAATTCCTCCGGAGAAGAATCTATCTCCATACGTAGCTTTGCAGCTGCTTCATCTATAAGGTCTATTGCTTTGTCCGGCAAGAAACGGTTCGTGATATACCTTGCCGACATTTGAGCTGCCGCAACTATTGCACTATCCTTTATCCTCACATGATGGTGAACCTCATAACGCTCTTTCAAGCCTCTCAATATACTTATGGTATCGGCAACACTCGGCTCATCCACCAAAACCATTTGAAACCTACGCTCCAAGGCTTTATCCTTTTCAAAATACTTCTGATACTCATTAAGCGTCGTTGCTCCGATAGCCCTCAATTCCCCTCTTGCCAAGGCAGGCTTCAAGATATTGGCTGCGTCCATTGCTCCATCTCCTCCGCCGGCTCCGACCAAAGTATGAATTTCATCTATGAAAAGGATTATATCCCCTTGGGATTCGACCACCTCGTTAACCACACCTTTCAAACGCTCCTCAAATTCTCCCTTATACTTGGCACCTGCAATCAAAGCACCCATATCCAAGGTGTAAATCTGTTTGTCTTTCAAGTTTTCGGGAACATCTTTCTTCAAAATCCTTCGAGCCAATCCCTCTACGATAGCCGTTTTTCCCACTCCGGGTTCACCGACCAACACAGGATTGTTCTTCGTTCTACGGGACAGTATCTGCAAGACTCTCCTTATTTCCTCGTCTCGTCCTATCACCGGATCCAATTTGCCTTCCCTTGCCTTATCGATAAGGTTATGGGCAAATCTGTTCAAATTTTCTAATTTTCCATTCCTTGTTTCCATAATTCTTGTTCGTTTTTGTACAATTACCCCTGCAAAAAACGAGCCGAAAAGCAAAGACTGACGAATTTGCATATAAAAACACTCGATAGCTACGCGGTTCTGACAAAATTTCACCTCGCATGACACTTTTCAAACAAAGCAAAAGCATATACCTTCCAATAAAAGATTGGTAAATTCTCACACAAATGACATATTAAGGAGCTTTCAACTTACAGCATTCTTTTGACTGTTCGGGTTCATTTCTTTTCTAAACAATAGAAACAAAGAAAGCCGCAGGCATTGTTGCCTGCGGCTTTCTCAAAGTGTTTTACGGTCTTTCGGAATTACCCGGCTATCGGTTTCCTTGCCGCATTGCCGAGCATGACGCTACAGACTCCCTCAGGCAGCTTGCCTGTCTCTATTCGCAAACACTCCCGAGCGGCTTTGAGCCCGAACGTTCCTGCCTTTCCGCCGTTGAGCTCGGGGATTTGAAGCAAGGCATTCTCTTTCAATGCCTCGAACTCCGAGTTCACGAAATCGTTTCTTTGCAATCAATCTCAACATGGTATGAAACAGTATGAATATATCGAATTGAAAAACAATACTCCTTGTCTGTCTGGAATTTACTTTGTCTTGTGTCTCTTTCATGCTTTGTTTCATCGCGTTTATTCCGTCATTGCCTTCTTCCGACCCGCTCGGAGAACACATTCTTTTCGCACTTTCCTCTTACAAAGCTTGATGAAAATGTTACCACGCTTGATGCTATCATTTTTATCCTTTATGGGAGTAAAGGAAAAAGCCCCTTTTTGTTGTATGAAAAGCCCCTTTTTTATATTGCAAGTTCAACTCATAAATGCAACTTTAGGAGATAGGGGAAAGAGACAAAATA
>SAMEA104315437__coassemble_2652_pt1 | contig 5300 bp, 5 predicted proteins | sample SAMEA104315437__metabat2_low_PE_039 | metagenome-assembled genome bin SAMEA104315437 (sample SAMEA104315437) | gut metagenome | biome: Monkey gut; feature: monkey-associated habitat; material: faeces | place: China | collected 2013 | reverse complement strand
GGCGTTTAGCGGTTGCAGCGGCTTGACTTGGGGTACTATTCCGAACAGCGTTACTTACATCGGACGTTTGGCGTTTTCCGGTTGCAGCGGCTTGACGACATTGAACTTCAATGCCATCGATTGTCAGAATTTCTCTGGTTATTCTTCTCCTTTTGGCGGGCCTCTAACCACGGTCAATATCGGAGACAGTGTACAACGAATACCTACATACTTTGTCGGAAATTGCAGCGGTTTGACTTCGGTTAGATGTTTGGCAGTAACGCCACCGTCAATCGATAATACTTCATTTTACAACATTCCCTCGACTTGCACTTTGACGATTCCTTTCGGCAGTATCGGTGCTTACACAGGAAGTGATTGGGACAAATACTTTGCAGAACGCATTTCGGAGGAGTAGATTTTATAATTTAATGATACAACCTTTGGTAGCGTTGCCATAAGTACGGGGGAGAGTTGCAATGAGAAAATCATGACTGCCATTGCAAACAATGGTTATGTATTCAGCCGTTGGAACGACGGCAATACGGAAAACCCGAGAACGGTAACCGTTACGAGCGATACTGCATTCGTGGCGATATTCACCGCAAGCGGTTCTTCATCTTTGCAAGAGGTGAATGTAAGGGAGTTCGCATTGTATCCCAACCCTGCAAAGAGCTTCGTAACATTGGAGTTTGAGGCATTGAAAGAAAACACCTTGCTTCAAATCCTCGACCTCAACGGCAGAAGAGTAAGAACACTTGACCTCAAAGCCGGCGTTGAGACTTTGCGAATAGAGATAGGCAACCTGCCTGAGGGAGTCTATACCATCATGCTCGGCAACACGACGAAAAAGTTGATAGTGGAGTAAGCAGTAAGCAATAATACTGCAAACGCAGCGAAGCCGCAAGCAATAATGCCTGCGGCTTCGCTGTTATTGTCTAAGTTCAACTCATATAGTGAGTGGAAAACGCCAAGATAAAATCAAACGAGAGAGGAAAATTTCCTTTCCTGTTCGAGGCTGAAAAATGACCATCTTTGAATTCGATACAGTAATCGGCAAAAAGCATAAGAAAGCATTGCTTACCATAAATGACAGAGCAACCGATATGTGTTGGTTATCCTTGCTTGATGGAAAGGAAGCAAAGTCATCGACAAGAGCAGTGATAGAGAAACTGAAACCAAATGAACCAAGGGAAAACTCGGTTTTCCAACTCCTCTTGAATATTTTTTCGCTAACTTTGCAACCATTACAAATGGTCTAACCGATAAGTTGCATTTGTGAGTGGAATTCAGCAGATTATATAAAGCGGATATGAAAAGAGAGAAAATTTTTGTACTGTGTTTGCTTGCTGCATTTTGTTGCTCAGGCATTTATGCACAGAAAGAAGAAAATGATTTCAAACTCGGTGCCGAAAGAATGGAAAAATATCTGCCATTATTGGAGGGTAAGAAAGTCGGTATCGTGGCAAACCAGACCTCTGTGGTGAGAAATTCCGAGGGAGCGTATGTGCATTTGTTGGATACGCTTTTGGCAAGAGGTGTGAATGTGGTTTGTGTGTTTTCTCCGGAGCATGGTTTCAGGGGAAATGTGGAAGCGGGTGCGAGTGTGAAGAGCGGAAAAGATTTGAAGACGGGTGTGAATGTGATTTCGCTTTACGGCAAGAATAAAAAGCCTTCAAAGGAACAGGTTGAACTGTGCGACATAGTGCTTTTCGACTTACAGGACGTGGGGTGCAGGTTCTATACATATATATCTACGTTGCATTACGTCATGGAGGCTTGTTGCGAGAACAACAGACCCGTTATTGTTCTCGACCGCCCCAATCCAAATGATTTTGTCGATGGTCCGGTTTTGCAATCGGAATACAAGTCGTTCGTAGGCATGCATTGCGTTCCCGTTGTGTATGGTTTGACAATAGGGGAATATGCTTTGATGATAAACGGTGAGGGGTGGTTGAAAGGGAAGTGTCATTGCGATTTGACTTTGGTGCCTTTACAGGCTTGGTTTCACGATATGGAAGAGGTATATAGGTTGCCTGTGGCTCCGAGTCCGAACCTGCCGACGGCAAAGGCTGTTGCTCTTTATCCGTCTCTGTGTCTCTTTGAGGGTACAACGGTAAGCGTAGGACGGGGAACGGACAGACCTTTTGAAATCATAGGCTTTCCGAACTACGAGGATACGGCTTTCTGCTTTATTCCTCGCTCGATAAAGGGTGTAAGCGAGAACCCGCCGTACAAGAACGAGAAATGTTACGGCAAAGAGAACCTTGAAATAAAAGAACGGCAACTGAACCTTTCGTTTCTGACGGATATGTATTCGCATTGCAAGAACAAGGATAAATTCTTCAACGCTTTTTTCGATAAATTGGCAGGAAAGAACGAGCTGAAAGAACAGATAAAGGCTCACCTCGGCGAGGAAGAAATACGAAAGACTTGGAGCAAAGGCTTGGACGAATACAAGAAAATCAGAGAGAAGTACGTGGTTTACAAAAGAAATTGATTATCTTTGCAGGACGAAACAGCCGTATGGCAAGAGTGAATTTGTAGGATATATGTTTGAAAATCTATCAGAAAAGTTCGATAAAGCCTTTAAAGTAATCAAGGGTAAAGGAAAGATAAACGAGATAAACATAGCCGAATCGTTGAAGGAGGTTCGCAAAGCTTTAATAGATGCGGACGTAAGCTACTCCATAGCGAAGGAGTTCTGTGCAACGGTAAAAGAAAAGGCTTTGGGCAGGAATGTCCTTACTGCTCTCGAACCCGGACAGTTGATGGTCAAAATCGTGAAGGACGAGCTTACGGAATTGATGGGTGGCGAGAGTCAGGGGATAAACCTTAACGGTAAGCCGGCTGTTATTCTTATTGCAGGTTTGCAAGGTAGCGGTAAGACGACTTTCTCTGCCAAACTTGCGAATTTTCTGAAAACGAAAAAGAACAAGAAAGTGCTTCTTGTCGCAGGGGACGTTTACAGACCTGCCGCAATAGAGCAGTTGAAGGTTTTGGGTGAACAAATCGGCACGGAGGTTTATACGGAAGAAGAATCGAAAGACCCTGTCCGCATTGCTCAAAACGCCATTGCTCTTGCAAAGTCAAAGAACATGGATGTCGTGATTGTCGATACTGCCGGACGTTTGGCTGTTGACGAACAGATGATGACGGAAATTTACAATGTGAAGCAGGCAATCAATCCGAGCGAAACATTGTTCGTTGTCGATTCGATGACCGGTCAGGACGCAGTAAACACAGCCAAGGCGTTCAATGAAAAGATAGATTACGACGGAGTCGTCCTTACGAAACTCGATGGCGACACAAGAGGCGGTGCTGCGTTGACGATAAAACACGTTGTCAACAAACCGATAAAGTTCGTCGGTCTCGGCGAAAAGATGGCAGACTTGGATGTTTTCCACCCCGACCGTATGGCTTCCCGTATCCTCGGCATGGGAGACATCGTTTCCTTGGTTGAAAAGGCACAAGCGGAATACGATGAAGAGCAGGCACGACGACTTACCAAGAAAATAAAGTCCAACGAGTTCGATTTCGATGATTTCATCTCGCAGATTGCACAAATAAAGAAGATGGGTAATTTGAAAGATTTGGTGAGCATGATACCGGGACTCGGTAAGATGATGAAAGATGTGGAAATAGACAACGACGCTTTCAAATATATCGAAGCCATGATAGGTTCCATGACGCCATACGAAAGAAAGAACCCTGCGAAGATAGACACTTCGCGTCGTCGCCGCATAGCCAGAGGAAGCGGCACCACGATAGAAGAAGTCAACCGCCTGATGAAGCAGTTTGAAGAGACACGCAAGATGATGAAAATGATGAGCGGTGGTAAGTTCAATGGTATGAAAAATATTAGAAGGAGGTAAATAAGGATATGGAAAATAGTTCAAAACCTGTTTTGATTGATGGCAGGATTATTGCCAAGACAATCAAAGAAGAAATCAAACAAGAGGTTCAAAACATACTTACCGAAGGTAAAAGACCTCCGCATTTGGTTGCCGTGATAGTCGGAGAAGACGGAGCAAGTCTCTCCTACGTTGCAAGCAAAGAGAAACAATCCAAGGAAGTGGGCTTCACTTCATCTGTTTACCGTTTTCCCGAGACAATAAGCGAGAAACAGTTGTTGGAAACCCTCGACTTTCTCAACAAAGACCCCGAAGTAGATGGCTATATCGTCCAACTGCCGTTGCCAAAGCACATAAACGAAAGGAAAGTACTCGAAGCCATTGCCCCAAGCAAGGATGTGGACGGCTTTCACCCCTCGAACGGTGGTCGTATGATGCTCGGCATGCCTACTTACATACCTGCGACACCATACGGAATAAAACAATTATTGGAACGCAGCGAAATCGAAACCGAGGGAAAGCATTGCGTTGTTCTCGGAAGAAGCAATATCGTCGGCACCCCCATGGCAATCCTGATGAGCCGCAACTCGAAGAAAGCAAATTGTACCGTAACTCTTTGCCATTCCAAGACCAAAAACATAAAGGAAATCTGTCGCAGTGCAGACATTCTCATCGTTGCAATAGGCAAGCCGGAGTTCGTAACAGCCGACATGGTAAAAGACGGAGCCGTTGTGATAGACGTGGGTATTCACAGAGTGGAAGCCGATAATGAAAAAGGTTACAAAATCATCGGAGACGTGAAATTCGACGAAGTGGCACCGAAATGCAAAGCCATCACCCCTGTTCCGGGAGGCGTGGGACCGATGACGATAGTTTCATTGTTGGACAACACGATGAAAGCGTACAAACACGAGATTTACGAAGCCGAATAAAACAATCCTTTAATATGAAACAAGGCGTGAACCAACCCTTCACGCCTTTTATTGTTACCTATGAACAAAACAAACGAAGCTCTTCACAAAGCTGGCGAACTGTTACCCGTTGCAGAAACCTTTTATTCCCTTCAAGGCGAAGGATACAATACCGGCAAACCGGCTTTTTTCATAAGATTGAGCGGTTGCAACGTACATTGCCCTTTTTGCGACAGCAAAAAGACGTGGAACATGGAAGCTGCCGAGTGGTTGACCATTGCGGAGTTGACCGAAAAAGTAAAAGAAAGCGGAGCCGAAAACATAGTGATAACAGGAGGAGAACCGCTCATGCACAACCTTACCCCACTTTGCCAAGCCCTGCATTCCGCAGGTCGTAAACTCTGGCTCGAAACCTCTGCAAGCCTGCCTTTCAGCGGGAAATGGGATTGGGTCTGCATATCCCCGAAGAAAAGCCTTCCGCCGCTCGAAGCGAACCTCGCCTTTGCCGATGAACTTAAAATAATCATCAGTACTGCCGAAGACCTGAACGAACTTG
>SAMEA104315437__coassemble_2470_pt1 | contig 5573 bp, 5 predicted proteins | sample SAMEA104315437__metabat2_low_PE_039 | metagenome-assembled genome bin SAMEA104315437 (sample SAMEA104315437) | gut metagenome | biome: Monkey gut; feature: monkey-associated habitat; material: faeces | place: China | collected 2013 | reverse complement strand
TCTAAACCGTCCGCTACCTTGGTTCCATTATTCTCAAAGATCATCTCCTCCCAACGACTTCCTTCCTCTTCCTCGCCTCTCCGTTTCCTCGTCGTTTGGGATTGCAAAAGTACTACCTTTTCTAATTCCCACCAAATGTTTCCATAACTTTTTTCTCTCACCACACTTTAACACATTGATACCCACTAAGAAATTTTTTACTCAAATACCCGCCTCAATCGCCATTTCTGTCGGTTCCTAGCAATCCCTCTGACAATTCCCTTCCCCTCCCAAAGGGTTTCTATGGCTATATTCGGGATGCTTCGCTTCTTTATTCCGCATTTTCTCCTGCCGTTATGTCGCTCCATTACTCCATGCAATATTCTCCATACCATAATATACGCCACTCGTACGCCCTGCGACATTCTCTATTATATGTTCTCCATACCGCTTTTCTATCATCATATCAACTGCAATCGGCTCTCGCCATTCCGCCAACAGCGACCGTGTTTTGCCGTATTCCACGGGCAGAGCGTCTTTACTCTACCTCTTCCTCTGGCAATACCTCTTTGCAATCGCAGCACTCTATATCGCCATTACCGAGTTGTTTGACACATAGGTTTTTATTATGACATTCCACCATCTTTTCCTGATTTCGACACGTCCTTTGGACTCGCATGAAATACCACACTGAAAATCCGACAAGGCAAAAAGAAAGAACAATAACCATAATAAAAGACACCCTTATAGTCTTTTTGGCTTCCCTCAACTGCCTCTCCAATTCCTTTTCTTCCGATTTCATAATAATACAATTTTGATTTAGCAGCCCAAAAGTACATCTTTTTCTCTTTCATACAAAATATTTTTCTCTCTTTTTCAAACCTATCATGCAACTCACTGTATATCACCAAGAAATTTTTGTTCAGATTTTTTAGTTGCTTTGGGTGTTATACTATTATATTGTGCAAACAATATCCTCCAATAATCTATGAAAGAGGTTGAATTGGGAAGCATCGATGCTGTTTCAATGGAAATGGTTCTCGATAGTACAATAATATATATATGTATAAAAGCAGTTTTCAATCTGTTTTTCCGCCATTTGCAATAGTAAAATGCCGAAATGCCGTATGTAATTCCTTGGTTTCAAATGCTATTTCGGCTGATTTTTCATCGTGTTCTGCCTCCTGAACGTCGAAAATCAGGGTTTTTCATGGCAAAATACCAAGTCCGAAATTGAAAACGCCGTCTTACCGATAGCGTGAAAGTCAATGGTGCTTTCAAAGTTCATACATAAGATTGCAGCCTTTGATTGCGGCATTGTCCAATCGGCCGGATATTTCAAAACTTCCGTCTTCGTGCAGTCTGCCGACGTCCTCTGTTGCAATGAAACTGCATGTGTCCACGTTCGCAAGGTCGGTTATGTTGATAACTCCCGTTTTACCTGTTGCACAATCTGAGAAAGGGTCGTTTACTTCCTTGATTTCTACTTTCATTTGTTTGGGACACCGGAACAAACCGTCTGACTTGGAATAAGCTTGCGAGAAAAGTTCGCACATTCCGTACTCGGAAGCGATGCTTTGCACGCCGAAGAATTTGCAAAGGATTTTATGCAGTGCTTGTTTCGGCAGTTCTTTACGACGTCCTTTCATTCCTCCGGTTTCAAACACCGTGGTGTGTTGCAGGTTGAAGCTGTATGCTTCCGCCAAATCCAATAAGGCATAGCTGACTCCGAAAAGGATTGTCGGAATATCGAGGGTTTCGTTCCGCAAAAGCAAGTCCCGAATTTTATCCACTTCGTGCGGATAAAATCCACTCTCGGAGTATTTACTTCGGGCTATAAGTCCCTTCATCATATAGACAAGGGAGGAATTTCCTTGTTGCTGATAATTGGGTAACAGGGCGATGAAACAATAGTCTTCAGCTTTCCCGAAAAATTGTTCAAAGTTGGAAAGAAAGCTCTTTTCATAAAGGTCGAACGTTCTTATCCAATGCCTGCTTACAGAGGCAGATGAGGTGCCGGAACTTTTGAAAAATGCTATGGGTTCTCCTTTAAAACTGATGACCTTGTGTGTTCTGAAAAAGCCTATCGGCAGAAAAGGAATATCCTCGCGGCGGTTCACTTGCCCGATTCCTCTTCCGAGCAAATCGCACCAGCGGGAATAAACATCATTGTTCCGATATTGATATCGGAATATGTCCAAGCATAGTTTGTCGAAGTCTTCCTCGGAATGCAAATCGAATATTCTTTCTCTCATCTCTTCCATTGCTACCCATATTTGTTGTAATTTTGCAAACGTATGAAAAAGACTTCGATTATATACGAGCCAAGGAAAAAATGAGAAATCCGTTATCATCGAGACGTTACGTTGTGATTGGAATTTTTATGGCGGTCGGCTTGGTTTATCTGATAAGGCTCGCCTACCTTCAAATATTCGACAGTTCTTATACGGAGCTTGCCAATCGTAATGCCTTGCGTTATCGTACACAATACCCTGCAAGAGGACTGATATATGACAGAAACGGCAAATTGCTCGTCTATAATGAAGCTGTTTATGACCTTATGGTCATTCCTCGTCAGGTGAAGAATATCGATACAACGGAATTTTGCAGTCTCCTCAAGATAACAAAGGAGGATTTCATAAGGAAAATGGAAAAGGCAAGGAAGTATTCTCCGTATGCTCCTTCTATTTTCGAGAAACAAATCAGCAAAGAGGATTTCGCTCCGATACAAGAGAAGATTTATCTTTACGAAGGTTTCTATGCACAGTCGAGAACTTTACGTTATTATCCGGAAGCGGTGGCTTGTCATGTGTTGGGATACATCGGAGAGGTAAACGAAGCGATGATAGAAAAGAACCCTTACTACAAGAAAGGGGATTATGTGGGCATGAGCGGCTTGGAAAAGTCGTACGAAGAGTTGTTGAGAGGAAGAAAGGGAAGCAAGATAACGCTTGTCGATGTTCACAACAGGGAGAAAGGTTCTTTCAAAGACGGTATATAGGATACAGCAGCCATAGCAGGTCAAAATCTGTACAGCACAATAGACATAGAGTTGCAAAAATATGCCGAGCAGATAATGGCGAACAAAAGAGGTTGCATCGTTGCGATAGAACCCGAGACGGGAGAGGTCTTGTGTTTTGTCTCCGCTCCGCATTACGATCCCAACCTCTTGGTCGGAAGAGTTAGAGGCAGGAATTACAAAGAATTGGCGGAAGATATATCCAAACCGTTGTTCAATCGGGCTCTCATGGCGGAATATCCTCCGGGAAGTATCTTCAAGATAGCACAGTCTTTGATAGCTTTGGATATGGGAGTAATCACTCCGAATACCGGCTTTGCTTGCGATAAAGGATTGGTCGGTTGCCATAATCACCCCTCGGCAACCTGCGTCAGAGACGCAATAAAGATGTCATGCAACCCTTACTTCTATCGTGTGTTCCAAAGGGTAGTTCAGCAAACGAATCCGGCAACGGGAAAGGTGGACAGCAAGTACGGCTTATCCCTTTGGACGACAGCGGCAAAGCGAATGGGCTTCGGGATACGTTTGGATATAGATTTGCCTAATGCAAGGAAAGGTTTTATTCCCGATACTTCGTTTTACAACAAATGGTATCCGAGCGGATGGAACTTTTATACGATATACTCCAACTCCATCGGTCAGGGAGAAGTCGGAGTTATCCCTCTTCAAATGGCGAATTTCGCAGCCTTGATCGCAAATCGAGGTTGGTATATTTCGCCACATCTTGTCAGAAGTTACGGCGACGAGAACAAAAAACGGAAATTCACCAAGTATTCGCAAAAACATTACAGCCTTATTGCCTCTTCCTATTGGGACTTGGCCGTAGAGGGTATGTGGGGAGTCGTTCATGAAGGCGGGGGGACGGCAAGACGGGCGAGAATAGATGACATAGCGGTATGCGGCAAGACAGGAACGGCAGAGAATATAGGAGAAGATCACTCGGTTTTTATTTGCTTTGCACCGATGAATAACCCCAAAATAGCAGTGTCGGTTTACATCGAAAACGCCCGAGGAGGCGGAGGCACATGGGCAGCACCGATAGCAAGCCTCATAGTAGAGAAGTATTTGAAGGGCAAAGTCGAACGAAAGGATATGGAAAAAACATATATGGAAGCCAATCCCTGCCAACCGCTTCCTCTCGTTCGCAAAGTAAAACCGAAGAAAGTACACAAACACAACTAAGAAATCGAACTTCGAATGGATAGAAGGAACAAAAATCTGATACATAATCTCGATTGGACGGTCATAGGAATTTATTTGCTCTTGATTTTCTTCGGTTGGTTGAACATCTATGCGGCGGTTTATGATGGCGATCACAGCAGCATCTTCGACTTCTCCTGCCGATACGGCAAACAAATCCTATGGATCGGAGCCGCCTTATTGATAGCATTGTTTGTGCTTATACTCGATCCCAAGTTCTTTACGCAGACAGCCTATGTAATTTACGGGATTTTCATCTTCATGCTCATAGCCGTTTTGGTCATAGGCTCGGAAACCAAGGGTGCAAAATCATGGTTCGGCGTCGGCGATTTCGGCATTCAACCCTCCGAATTCGCCAAAGGAGCAACCGCCTTGGCATTATCCAAAACCCTATCCTCCATAAACGCAGACTTCAAACAGTGGAAAACAAAACTCTTCGCAATAATAATCATCGCCATACCCATGTTACTCGTGCTGCTGCAAAACGATACCGGTTCGGCATTGGTCTTTTTCAGCTTCCTTCTTCCCTTATTCAGAGAAGGACTATCGAGTTACGTGCTTATTTTCGGAGCCGCATGCGTACTATTGTTCGTAGCCGCGTTGCTGATAAATCAATACATATTGATAGGAGTGCTTTTTGTCCTCTGCATCGGGGCATGGCTCTTTGTGAAAAGGAAGTCCCACAAGACGAAAATATGGATTTTTCTCGGCGTTTTCCTCATATCATCATTGATAGTCCTTGCAGTCGACGTGGCATTCGAGAAAGGCTTGGAGCAACATCAAAAAGACCGGATAGAAGTTTTGTTGGGAAAGAAACAGGATTTGAAAGGAGTCGGCTACAATGTCAACCAAAGCAAAATAGCAATCGGTAGCGGCGGGCTTCTCGGCAAGGGCTTTTTGGAGGGGACACAGACCAAGTACAACTTCGTACCCGAGCAAGACACGGACTTCATCTACTGTACCATAGGCGAAGAATGGGGCTTTTTCGGCAGTGCGACGACGCTTTTTCTGTTCGTCTTTCTCTGCATCAGGCTCGTAAAAATGGCGGAAAGGCAACGCAGCAAGTTTGCAAGAATATACGGATACAGCGTAGCGAGCATCATATTCTTCCATTACTTCGTCAACATCGGCATGACCATCGGCATCTTACCGGTGATCGGCATACCCTTACCCTTCATAAGTTACGGAGGCTCTTCCCTTTGGGCGTTCACATTTTTGCTGTTCATCTTCATCAGAGAGGACGCTTCCCGCATGGAATTGATATAAAACGCCCCTTATTTTACCGGCTTTCCGATTTTGTTTCGTACCTTTGTTCCGGTATCGGCAGGGAGGTATGACTTCTTTTGTTGATTTCGGATTTGAAAATTATAGATAG
>SAMEA104315437__coassemble_2174_pt1 | contig 6119 bp, 5 predicted proteins | sample SAMEA104315437__metabat2_low_PE_039 | metagenome-assembled genome bin SAMEA104315437 (sample SAMEA104315437) | gut metagenome | biome: Monkey gut; feature: monkey-associated habitat; material: faeces | place: China | collected 2013 | reverse complement strand
CTTCGGAGCAGCCCGCAACATAGAGAACGGAGGCTCTCTCACCATCATAGCCACGGCACTTACCGAAACAGGTTCTAAAATGGACGAAGTGATATTCGAGGAGTTCAAAGGCACCGGTAACATGGAGTTGCAATTAGACCGAAAACTCTCGAACAAACGCATTTACCCTGCAATCGACCTCGTATTGTCCTCCACCCGAAGGGACGATTTGTTGCTTAACAAAGTCGTTTGGGATCGCATGCTGATACTCCGCAACCACATTGCGGACATGAACTCGCAGGAAGCGATGGATTTGATAAAGGGAAGAATGAAAGATACCAAAACAAACGAAGAATTCCTCGTAACGATGAACAGTTAAAGGTGTTTCTGTGCCAATCCCCCGAATTGCTTGTGCAACACGGATTGGCGGGAAGCAATAATACAAAATACATAATAAGATATGGCAGCAAAAGAAGATTTGTTCAAAAAGATAAGTTCCCACGCCAAGGAATACGGTTTCGTCTTTCCGTCCAGCGAAATATACGACGGAATGAGTGCCGTTTACGATTACGGACAGAACGGCGTGGAATTGAAAAACAACATAAAGCAATATTGGTGGAAATCCATGACACGCATGCACGACAACATAGTCGGCATAGATTCTGCGATATTCATGCACCCCACGATATGGAAAGCCTCCGGTCATGTGGACGCTTTCAACGACCCTTTGATAGATAACAAAGACTCGAAGAAGCGTTACCGTGCCGATGTGCTGATTGAAGACCACATGGCGAAAATCGAGGAAAAGATAAACAAGGAATGCGAAAAGGCTGCAAAGAAATTCGGCGACGCTTTCGACAAAGAACAATTCCTCAACACCAATGCAAGAGTTTTGGAGCATAAGGCAAAGATAGAAGACATAAGAAAACGATATGCAGACCTTATGGGCAGAAACGACCTTGCGGGAATAAAAGCCCTGATAGAAGAATTAGGCATCGTATGTCCTATTTCCGGAACGAGGAATTGGACGGAGGTCAGACAATTCAACCTTATGTTTGCAACAAAGGTGGGTTCCGTCAGCGAAGAAGCCGACACCATATACCTGCGTCCCGAAACGGCACAAGGAATATTCGTCAACTATCTCAACGTTCAGAAGACAGGAAGAATGAAGATACCTTTCGGAATTGCCCAAATAGGCAAAGCTTTCCGAAATGAAATCGTTGCACGTCAGTTCATCTTCCGAATGAGAGAATTCGAGCAAATGGAAATGCAATTCTTCGTACGTCCGGGAGAGGAAATGAAGTGGTTCGAGTATTGGAAAGAGACAAGAATGAAGTGGCACCTCGCTTTGGGAATACCGAAAGAGAAATACCGTTTCCACGATCACGAAAAACTCGCCCATTATGCCAATGCGGCGACAGACATCGAGTTCGAGTTCCCGTTCGGTTTCAAAGAATTGGAAGGCATTCACTCCCGCACGGATTTCGACCTCAAACGCCATCAGGAATTCTCCGGAAAGAAACTCCAATACTTCGATACGGAGTTGAACGAAAGCTATGTGCCATACGTCATAGAGACTTCCATAGGATTGGACAGAACATTCCTTGCAGTCTTCTCCCATGCCTACACGGAGGAAACACTTGCCGACGGTTCACAAAGGGTCGTTCTCAGACTTCCGAAAGTGTTGGCACCTGTCAAAGCAGCCATACTGCCGTTGGTAAAGAAAGACGGCATGCCGGAAAAGGCACAACAAATCGCCGACACGTTGAGGCAGGAATACCTTGTGCAGTATGACGAGAAAGATGCGATAGGAAAACGATACAGAAGACAAGATGCGATAGGCACACCGTACTGTATAACCATAGATACGCAGACTTTGGAGGACGATACCGTTACGATAAGAGAACGCGACAGCATGCAACAGCACAGGGTAAACGTATCGCAGGTTGCGAACTTCATTCACGAGAACATAAAACCCTTGACGATTTAGCGACATGACACAGGGGCGGGACAAAACCCCGTCCCGTTTATTTCCGATGAGACATTTGAGAAGCATTTTCTACAACTGCGTAACCCACAACGAGCATTTCATCTTTGAAAGAACCGAAGCTCTGGCAATAAAAGCCATGAGCCTTCTCTACGATTGATATTTCCGCGAAAGGAACACCTTTTTCCTTTCCTCCGTTTCCCGTACGATTTTCTCCGAAACAAGAAACACAAGAGCGTAACGGCAAAGCGAATTCCCGATATTTCATATCGTGAAGAATAAATCGCCGAAAGAAAAATTTCTTACGCCGATTCGATGACAAACAAGCGGCGTTTCGCCGGCGATAAGACGGCAAAGCGATTTTTCCATGTTTAGTTTTGCAAAAACAGCATGGCGGAAATCCCGTCCGCAAGTTGCAGAACAAGATAGCAAAACCTTGTTTCACGGGAGCAATAGGGGAAACCGTCCCTCGAAACCGAAATGAAGAAAAACCGAAGCGGCGTTCCGGTCTTTTCTTCCACGCAGATAACGAACGCCGGACAAAGAAACAAAACAATCGTAATATGAATTCAATGAAACAAAATACCAAAAATTACCTCTTGATAACCCTCGGGCTTCTCACAGCCTTTGCACCCTTTGTGACAGACCTCTATTTGCCCGCATTGCCTTCTCTTGCGGCTTATTTCAAATCGCCCGACGCTCTCGTGCAGATGAGCCTTACCATGAGCATGCTCGGCTTGGCAACGGGGCAACTGTTCATCGGTCCTGTGAGCGACCGTTTCGGCAGAAGGAACGTCCTTTTGCTGACACTCGCTCTCTTTATCCTTACAACCATTCTCTGCATACTCTCGCCGAGCGTACACCTCTTCAACCTCTCACGCCTCTTCCAAGGCATGAGTGCCTCCGGCGGAATAGTCATCGCAAGAAGCATATCAGCAGACCTCTATTCCGGCAAGGAATTGAAACGCTTCCTCGGCATGATTTCGGCATTCAACGGTGTGGCACCCGGTTTGGCACCCGTTCGGGGAGGCTTCATAATGAGCGTAGGCACATGGAAAAACATTTTTGCGGTCTTGTTGGCATACGGGTTGGTCATGCTTCTGCTTGCAATCGGAACGCACGAAAGCCTTCCGCCACATCGTCGCAGCCAAAACGGCATTGTCGGCAGCCTTGCGGGATATGCCAAACTTTTTCGCAACAAAACCTATATGCTTTACCTCACCGTATTCATGTTTTCCTCCATGGTGTTGTTCGCCTACATCGCCTGCTCTCCCTTTATCCTGCAAAGCCTCTACTCGCTCACGCCCATGCAGTTCAGCCTCTGCTTCGCACTCAATGCAATCGGCATAACGGCAGGTTGCATGCTCGGAGCCCGTCTCTCGGACAAAGCAAGCCTGAGAGCAGGCGGCATTGCCATATTCGCAAGCACGCTCCTCTGCATGGCGACCTTGCTTTTGCAAGCACCTGTCTTTGCCGTCGAGGCGGCGTTCTGCATCTGCATGTTCTCATTCGGACTTCTGCAACCCGTATCCAACGCAAAGACATTGGACTCCGCAGGAGGAAATGTCGGTTGCGGGGCAGCGGCATTGGGAAGCTGCGGATTTGTGATGGGTGCAATCGTTTCGCCGCTCGTAGGTTTGGGAAACATGGCGTTGAGCAGTTCTCTGACGCTCTCTATCGGCGGATTGCTGTGCTTTGCAGCCTGCCTGCTGTGCATCAAACACGAAAAGCACTCCGCAAACATGCAGTAACAACAAAAAAGACGTACCTTTGCAAATGCGCAAGGGCATGAAAGCCGAAGCCCGTTGCCGATAACAGAAACATAAAAGCAAAGATACACCGAACAGATGAAGAGAAAGCGAATCGTACGCCTTGGCGTATTGTTTTTTGTAACAGTCCTTTTTTGCCGGAATGCGTACCCGCAGAACCAGGACGAAATGACAATGAAAGAAAATCGCAAACAAGCAACACTCTTGCTTATACCGGCGGCACTGATAACCTACGGTTCGCTTTCTCACTTTGTCAAACCCCTGCAAGAACTCAATACAGACATACGCAAGGGCGTTCAAAGCATCAACACGGGCAACACAAGCATAGACGACAAAGTTCAATACCTGCCGGTTGCCGGTTTTGTCGCCTTGGAAGTCAGCCGTCTCGAAGCAAGAGGCGACAGAGCAGAAAGACTGATAGCCCTGCTGCTTGCCCACGGCTTTATGGGAACAAGCGTTCTTTGTGTGAAAGACAATTTTCGCAAGTTGCGTCCCGACCTTTCCGCCTTTAACACCTTTCCTTCGGGGCATACAGCCACCGCCTTTGTGGCAGCCGAACTCCTGAGACACTACTATTGGGACAGCACGCCGCTCTGCGGCATTGCAGCCTATGCAGTAGCAGCCTCGGTAGGCTTTGCACGCATCTACAACGACAGACACTGGTTTGGAGACGTACTTGCCGGAGCAGGAGTCGGCATACTCTCGGCACGCCTTGCCATACTCTTTGCCCCATACCTCAAACAACTTCTGCAAAAACGCCTCAACCTCTTCCGCAAACCCGCCGTCACCGGCACAATCAGCCCTTTCGCCGATGGCAAAAGCATGGGATTGACCCTCCACATGCAGTTCTGAACCGGTGGAAAAGAGGAAATGCTTCCGCTTCGGCATAAGAACACCATGATGCAGTCCAGCCTTGCTGCATCTCCGTCGGAGAGGTTCGCAAGGTCGTCTATTATCAATACGTTTTGGTCTTCATATTTGACCTTTACGACCTTCATGTCCTTTATATCGTTAATCTTGTAGCGGTAAAGCTTTTTCTCATTCATCGGATGTCATATTGTCATTCACGGACGGTGCAAAGGTAAATATGAACGGACTTATACGACAATAATATCTGCCGAAGGGTTCATCGTTTGAGGATTTGACCGATGAAGACATTTCTTTCATTCAGAACAGATTGAACAATAGACCAAGAAAAAAACTCGGCTTTCTAACTCCTCTTGAATATTTTTTTTGCTAACTTTGCAACCATAACAAATGGCCTAACAGATAAGTTGCATTTGTGAGTGGGATTCAGCGTTACATTTAAAATGACAAACTTCGATAAACAGAAACTGACTGAGATCGTACTTTACATCTTGAATAAGACAAGAGGGTTAGATTATTACCACGTATTCAAGGTGATATATTTTGCTAATATTGCACATTTAGCAAAGTATGGATTCCCTATGGTATCTGACGAATTCTGTGCCTTGCCTGACGGACCTGTGCCTTCAGTTCTTTATAACTGCATAAAGAGTGACCCTCAATGTGACAAAGCTTTGCAAGCTATGATTGACAGTTGCATTTCAAAAGGAACAGACGATGCTTATTATATGCTTGAGGCAAAACGTGAGGCAAACAAAGATTATCTCTCAAAAGCAGATATTGAAGCTTTAGACAAATCTATCTGCGAGAATGCCAACCTTCCATACAGAAATTTACGAACAAAATCACATGGCGAAGAATGGGAACGTGCATATGCTCAACAAGGGCGTAAAGTCATGGACATTATAGGGATGGCTAAAGATGGTATGGCTTCCGATGACATGATAGAATATATCAAGGATAATCTATTAGTTGAGGCAGCTTTATCATGACAAATTTTGGGGACTTATTAGGAGATATGGCAGATAAGCTAACCCAAGACAGTATCAATATAGGTGATGTTTATTTGCTCAATCTTGACCAAAACAATGGCATCACGCCAAAGAATGGGGACACAACACGCAACAAGTTCTTCATAGTTCTTGGTTTTGACAGTGAGGGGGATGTTATAGGCGGTTTGGTGATAAACTCTAAAATCAATTATAACTTGCCCCCATCGGTCACATACTACCAATTACCTGTATCAGTAGAACAATTCCCATTTTTAGAGCACAACTCTTTTATCAATTGCTCAAAAATAATTGTGGCAAAGAGATGTAAATTCAATAAGACAACTTATCGTGGCGAAATCACTGATACTGAAATGATGGAGCGTATAATCAATACAGTAAAAGAGAGTCCTACAGTAAACAAAATGCAATTGAAGGAATTTGGTATTATCTAATAAGATTTTTAAGATATAAAATGCAACTTATCGGTTAGACCATTCGTTATGGTCGCAAAATTAGCGAAAAAAT
>SAMEA104315437__coassemble_2148_pt1 | contig 6191 bp, 3 predicted proteins | sample SAMEA104315437__metabat2_low_PE_039 | metagenome-assembled genome bin SAMEA104315437 (sample SAMEA104315437) | gut metagenome | biome: Monkey gut; feature: monkey-associated habitat; material: faeces | place: China | collected 2013 | reverse complement strand
TATCGTTGCATATCAAGTATGGTTCTGCCACGCTGCCGTCGCCGAACAATTTATTGGCATCGAAGATGTCGTAATCTTCGCTTGCAGATGCATTCTTGGCAAACATGACAGGGACTTTGTAACCGTTGGTGGATACCGATACGGTTAGGAAGTCTCTTTCGGCAGGGGTGCTTTTCGCTGTGGTGGTGCTTGTCAAGTTATCGTAGTCAAAAGAATATGTGTTACCTGATGTCAAATTTACCATGAAACCCTGACCCGAGTTTATCACGCCGTTTTGTGTAAGTGTGTATGTCGTTCCATTCCAAATATAAACACAGTTTCCCTGCATTCCTGTCTTTGCTTTCGCTACCTGTATTTGTGCTTTATAAGGGTTTGCCAATGCCATCCAACGGTAACCGTCGAGAGGTGTAACAGGGTTCTCTATTGTGAAATTCTGTCCGTTCATCATGCTGCCTTCCACCGTAAGTTCATAGTCTTGGTCAGGCCATGCGAAGATTCCTTCACCGACTTTGATGTAATCCTTTTTGCCATCATACCAATGCAGGTAGTTGCCGTCCCATTGATTGTTGGCATAGTCGTATCTCACTGCCCAGATGTCGCCCTCTACATTTGCCAAAGGTGCTATGCCTATGCCGTTTTCGTCCGCTGCAATCGGCAAACCGATGAAGTTCCATTGTCCGCCTTTGACTGTTTGTTTGAATGTAAGTGTGCCGGTGTAATTACCTATCACATTGGCTCCGTCTTCTATGACCAATGTTCCGTTTATCGTTGCATCGGTCAAGTCAACCGTTGCTCCGCTTTCAATGGTAAGAGTTCCATTCTCACCCAATAAGACTGGTGCCTCGACGCTGCCGCCGTCCTTAACGGTAACCGTACCGCCGTTGACTATCAAGCCACCGTTGATTTCTCCGCTGTTGGTAACACTACCGCCGTTCACGGTCATACTGCCATTGATTATTCCGCTGCCATTGTTGGTAACCGTACCTCCGTCAACGGTCAATCCGCTGCCGGTCGATACCGTACCGCTGTTGTTAAAAGTACCGTTGCCACTCACGGTCATACCTCTTGCAACTGTCAATGAAGAACCTTCGGTTCCTTCCAAAACACCATTGGAAAGACTGACTGCACCTGCCTCACATGTTGTGGGATAACTTTGACCTAAGAAAGAACTTGTTGTTGAAATATTGCCTCCGTTAACAATTGCCACACTATCATCAGATGTCGGTGTATGATTAAAAGAACAACCCCAACCCAATATCAAACTTTCGCTCCAATTTCCATCACTGTAATCCCGCAATACACTTTGTCTTTGTCCGAAGACAGTTACGGAAATTCCTATCAGGCAGCATAAAACCGCCATCAAACTTATCTTCTTCATACTCTTACTCCTCCTCTTTGTTGTTTTTGTAAATCTTCACTCCGGCAAAGCCACCTGCCAAACCCAACAACAATAATGTTGCAGGGGCGATAGGTCCTTTGACGCTGTTCGGTTTAGTCCTCTCCGCATCGGTAAATCCTCGTTGATATGGAGTAGGCGGTGTTTGTGCCTTTAATGTTGCAACACTGCACAAGAGCAGTGCAGCCATACAAATCATCTTTTTCATCACATTCATATTATTTCTATTTGTTATAGTTCTTCAATCTTGTTTGGTATTATCACGCATACCTTTTAATGGGCTGCAAAAGTACAAAAGAAAATATGAATACGATAAACACCTCATTTGCCAAATGTTAAGTCGATGGTTTAATCACGAAAAACATTTATGTATTTTTGCTTATTGTTTTTCGGGGGGGGTAATTTTTAAGGTTCAAATAATTATGTATGCTTCTATACTTTTCTTCCCATGGTCTGCGGAGATATGAAAATAAATTTTCTTTCACGATTGCACTTTTAACGTTTCGAGCCGTTTTTCCGCTCCTCGAACTATTCGTTTTTCTCTTGTCCGACTATTATGAGATGGGTTGATTGGTACAAAAAAACTTCTCGTATTACAGAGACAACGACACCAAGTATCTGTTTCACCGAAACAGTATGCCGTTTCGCAAAAACGAAACGCCGAAAGAATTTACTCAATCGGCGGTTGAATTTATCCTTTCGGTGTGTTCTTTTCGTATGACTTGATTGTGATTTTGAACAAGCACGTTTTCACGCTGGACTTACGGAAAAAGAAAAAGCGGTGGTTCGATCTTGTTTCATCGAACCACCGCCATGAGTTGTATTTCCTTAGTGCTAATCGACCATGATGACCAAGCATTTGCTTGCTTTCCAGAATAAATCCGGATTTGTTATCCTTATGGAACTTGGTCTCGACGGGTCGCCTTCCAAGGAGTAGGAAGATGTCGGGTGAGAGGTTACGAGTTTTATTCTCTTTCCCGTCAACGGTATCTCCTGTGTGTTTCTTGTATCTATCTTCGTGAATGCGGCGAAGTCGGCGTTGTTCGATAGGACGTTTGTTTTACCGAAACCGATGAAACCTCCTTTTCTGTCGATTACATTCTTGGTTCTAAGTTCTTTCTTTGTGCCGATGGTAAAGTATGCTGTGTACTTCTCGTCTTCTATCTGCATTATTTGCTTGTCTTTTTTCTTTGAAGCGTTCTCCAAATTCTCGACATTCTTGGTCAATTCATCGATTTTCACGTTTTTCTTTTCCAATTCCGCCGTCAAGGTTTGGATTTGGCTTTCCTGCTCTTTTATTCGTTGTTCCAAGTTCTCGACAAAGGTTTGCAGTTGTTTGTTTTGTTTCTGCAATTTACTTACTCTGGAATGTACTGCGGCGAGTTTTTCCTTGTCTTTTGCGAGTATGTCGTTTATGGTGGCGATTTTGGTTCTTATACTCGAAGCTGCGTCTTTGCTTACTTCACCCGAGGTGTTTGCCGCTTGTGCAACATCGGAGTAGGTTTTGGTTATCTCGCCCAGACTTGCGTCTATTTCGTTCAACTGTTGGAAAAGCGTTTCCATTTCAGCGTCTTTGTCGGACATAACCGCTGCAAAGGAGTCCTGCAACTGCTTTTCTCTTTCTTTGGACAAATCTTTGTTACAAGCCGTCAAGGCTGCAAGGCATATAAAGCCTGCGGTAATCAATTTTCTCTTCATAAGTTCTCTGTTATTGTTCAAAATCAAAATTATTAACTTCGCAAAGGTAGTACAAAAACAACAATCTGCAAAGAATTATTGTTCTTTTGCTGCGAAATGTGCCTTTCGGCAATGGAAAATATCGTATAATTGCAATCGAAAAATGAGCGAATATATGTCTGAGGATAAACTCGAAATACTTGGTGCAAGGACGCACAATCTGCAAAACGTTTCCCTCTCGATGCCTCGCAACAGTCTGATTACCATTACAGGGTTAAGCGGCAGCGGTAAGAGTTCTTTGGCTTTCGACACCATATATGCGGAGGGTCAGAGGCGTTACTTGGAGACGTTTTCTTCCTACATAAGAAATTTTATGGGGAATATGAGCAAACCCGATGTGGATAAGATAAGCGGCTTGTCTCCCGTAATCTCGATAGAACAAAAAACCACGAATAAAAATCCTCGTTCTACCGTCGGTACAACGACGGAGATATATGACCTTTTGAGACTTCTGTATGCCAGAGTGGCAGAGGCTTATTCCGTGAATACGGGGGAAAAGATGGTGAAGTACACGGAAAAACAGATTTTGGAGGAGATGGAGCAGTCTTATAACGGGGAATATATCGTTATTCTCGCTCCGGTGGTGAAAGGCAGGAAGGGACATTACAGAGAGTTGTTCGAAACGATTGCGAAGAAGGGATTTCTCAAAGTGAGGGTAGATGGCGAAATCATGAATATAGTGAGCGGCATGAGGGTTGACCGTTATAAGGTTCATGATATAGAGATTGTGGTGGATAAGTTGAAGATCGATAGCGAGGGAAAGAGGGAGAGGTTGAAAAAGTCGGTGGAAGTTGCTTTCAAACATGGCAGGAACAGCCTTATGATCGAGGACGAGAACGGCAAAATAAGGTTTTTCTCAAAGAACCTTATGTGTCCGACAACAGGAATTGCTTATCCGGAACCCGAACCGAATACCTTTTCGTTCAATTCGCCATACGGGGCTTGTCCGTTTTGCAACGGCTTGGGAGAGGTGTCGCAAGTGGACATCGACAAAATAATTCCGGATAAGAGCAAGAGCATTGCCCGAGGCGGTCTCGCTCCGATAGGGAAGCCAAATGCGGGCAGTTGGTTCGTCAAGCAGGTTGTGCAAGTCGGAAAGAGGTACGGCTTCGATTTGGAAACTCCTTTGAAAGATTATTCGCAAGAGGCGATGAATGCTTTGTTATACGGCATATCGGAAGATGAGGGAATTATTCCGACGGACGGTTTTCAAGGTGTGGTAAATTTCATTTCGACCCAATTCAACGATGCGAACCTTCCGGCATCTCTGCAAAAATGGGCGGCAGGTTTCATAACGAAAAAGGTGTGTCCTCATTGCAACGGAGACAGATTGAAGAAAGAGAGTCTTTGCTTCAAAATCGGAGAGAAAAACATTGCGGAGCTTGCCAATATGGACTTGACGGAGCTTTCGCAATGGTGCTTGGAAATCGAGCAAAAGCTGAATGAAAGGCAACGAAGTATTGCTTCCGAGATTTTGAGAGAGATAAACACAAAAATAAACTTCCTTTTGGACGTGGGCTTGGGGTATTTGAGCCTCAACAGAAGCTCACGCACTCTATCAGGTGGAGAAAGTCAAAGAATAAGGCTTGCTACGCAGATAGGGAGCAAGTTGGTCAACGTGATGTATATCCTCGATGAGCCGAGCATAGGCTTGCATCAATCGGATAATGTGCGATTGATTAAGTCGCTGCAAAAGTTGAGAGACATGGGAAACACGGTCATCGTTGTGGAACATGATAAGGATATGATGTTGGCATCGGATTTCATAGTGGATATAGGGCCGGGTGCCGGCGTGAACGGAGGTCGGCTGACGGCAATAGGAACTCCGAAAGAGATTTTGAAGCAAAACTCTCTTACCTGCCTGTATTTGCGTGGTGAAAAGAAGATAGAAGTTCCGAAAGTCAGAAGAAAAGGCAACGGCAAGGCAATAGACTTGTCGGGAGCTTGCGGAAATAATTTGAAGAATGTGAATTTGCACCTGCCATTGGGGCTTTTCGTATGCGTTACAGGTGTTTCCGGAAGCGGAAAGTCATCTTTGATTAACGATACCTTGCATCCTATTTTGAGCAAGTTGTTTTACCGAAGCGAGAAACCCATTCTCCCATACGAAAGCATCAAAGGGGTGGAGAATATCGACAAGGTGATAGAGATAGACCAGTCTCCTATCGGCAAGACGCCGAGAAGCAATCCCGCAACATTCATAGGCGTGTTCGACGATATAAGAAGGCTGTACGCATGTCTTCCGACTGCGAGAATAAGGAACTATCAGGCAGGACGTTTTTCCTTCAATGTAAAAGGCGGTCGGTGCGAGGAATGTCAGGGTGCCGGTGTGAAAACGATAGAAATGAATTTCCTTCCGGACGTTTACGTTACTTGTCAGGAGTGTGGGGGAAAGCGATACAACAGAGAGACTTTGGAAGTACGGTACAAAGGGAAGAATATAAGCGATGTGCTGAACATGAGTTTTTCAGAGGCAGTCGTTTTCTTCGAGAACTATCCCGGCATCAAACGTCAGCTATCCATGGTTACCGAAGTGGGATTGAGTTACCTTACTTTGGGACAACCCTCGACCACTCTTTCAGGAGGTGAGTGCCAAAGAATAAAACTCGCTGCCGAATTGGGCAAAAAAGATACGGGAAAGACCTTATACATACTTGACGAGCCGACAACGGGACTTCATTTCGAAGATATAAGAGTTCTATTGGAGGTTCTGCAAAAGTTGGTCGATAAAGGCAACAGCATGCTTGTGATAGAACACAATCTTGATGTGATAAAGGTGGCGGATTACCTCATCGACATGGGCAATAAGGGCGGAAAGGAAGGTGGAAACATAGTTGAATGCGGTACTCCCGAAGAACTGGCTCGGTCGGAAAAGAACAGCATCGGTCGTTACTTGAAAAGCGAATTATAACACAACGTTTTACGCAGCAAAATAGGCACAAGGAGCAAAAAAAGCCTTGATAATTTTGCTCGCAAGAAAAAATATTGTAATTTTGCAACCTCAAACGGCGGGATAGCTCAGTTGGTTAGAGCGTCGGATTCATAACCCGGAGGTCAC
>SAMEA104315437__coassemble_2129_pt1 | contig 6228 bp, 6 predicted proteins | sample SAMEA104315437__metabat2_low_PE_039 | metagenome-assembled genome bin SAMEA104315437 (sample SAMEA104315437) | gut metagenome | biome: Monkey gut; feature: monkey-associated habitat; material: faeces | place: China | collected 2013 | reverse complement strand
TAAATCATAAAGAAACCAAACACGAAAACCCAGCAACCACACCACCAACCGCCGCAATCGCACCACCATTTCGCCACCTTGGCAACCGAAATACAGGAAACCAAGCATGTACACGCCGCAAATACACCACCATTTTGCCATTTCCGCACAGCATTTTTGTCATTTTCGCACCACAATTTCGCCGTTTCCGCACCGCATTTTCATCGCAAATAAACATCGCAATCATCTGAAAAACACATAGAAACCGCTGCAATCACGACAGAACATGCCGCAATCAATCATGAAACCGCCGCCACAGCATACATTTTGCCGTTTTCGCACAGAATTTTCGCCGCAACGCACATCGCAACCGCTGTTTTGAATGTGAATTTTGCTGTTTTGAGTGTGGTTTTCATCGTTTTTGAACGTGGATAAGGCGATTTTTAACATTGTTTTCGCCTGTTCGAGTGCCGGTATGGCGGTTTCGACAGATGGGAAATGTTGATATAAGGTGTTGATTTGCTGTAAAATGGAGGTGAGAACGGTGGAATGCTTTGTGAAATTCGTGAAATCATGGTTGGAAACGCCAGAAACGCACCACGCAACCGCCGTAACACAATGAATTTCAGCCGAAATTGCAAATCCCAACCACCATCTCCGCACCGCATTTTCGCCATTTCGCACCACCATTTCGCCATCTCCGCACCACAATTTTGCCATTTTTGCACCGCATTTTCACCGCAAATAAGCTTTGCAACCGCCTGAAAAACACATAGAAACCGCCGCAACCACGACAGAATATGCCGCAATCAATCATGAAACCGCCGAACACCGCATACATTTTGCCGTTTTCGCACAGAATTTTCGCCGCAACGCACCTCGCAAACGCTGTTTTGAATGTGAATTTTGCTGTTTTGAGTGTGGTTTTCATCGTTTTTGAACGTGGGTAAGGCGATTTTTAACATTGTTTTCGCCTGTTCGAGTGCCGGTATGGCGGTTTTGGCAGATTGGAAATGTTGATATAAGATGCTGATTTGCTGTAAAATGGAGGTGAGAACGGTGGAATGCTTTGTGAAATTCGGGAAATCAGGGTTGGAAAATGGTGGACGGGTAGGGGGAACCGGTAAATCGGTGTTCGGAAAGGGGGAATCTTTGTTTGGAAAACGGTCATGTAGGGTTGGGAAATGCTGTTTTCGTGTTCGGAAATGTTAAATGTGGTGTTGGTTTGCTTTGTTTTGGTGTGGGGAATGGGGAAATGGAGGTTTGAGAACGGGGGGTGCCGGTCGGTTTATCTTGCTTTCGTGTTTGGTTTTGTGTGTTTTACGATTGTTTTTCCGGTTCTTATGAAGAAGATAAGCAGGATTATGGTGCTTGAAATGACTGATAATGTGGTGTGGTTACTTGTGTTTTCGAGCCATGAAACGGGGTTTTGACTTCCGAAAATTTCGGAATGGGATAGGCAAACTAAAAAATTATTTATGAAATGGCTCAAAATGCAGTACCATATTCCGCCTTTTCCGCTTAGGAACTGCCAACAGAGGATCATGGATAGCAGGAAGCGGGGGACGAAGGCGAAGGGTTCGAAGTGGATTAAGGAGAAAATGAGGGAACAAAGCACCGATCCGGTAATGGGATTCTTCAACCACTGTGAACAAATCCTTAAAAATATGCCGCGAAACCATAATTCCTCGCAGAAAGCCGGCACTATGGCCATGGCAATCGCTCTTCCGATAAGTCCGATGGCTGTTTCGGATCTTAATAGCCTCATTGCGTGGTTTTCGTTTGCTGTTTGCAGTTCTCGAAACGCCGTGTCCCATTCGAAATGCCATGTGTTGTTCCATTCATTCAGCCATTCTACGCAGGGTATGGCTGCTATCGGTAGGGCGATTGCCCATATCAGGTGCTCTTTTTTTGCTTTTTCTATGTGGAAAATTTCATAATCGCTGCTCGAAAACAGGGTTCTGCTTGCCAAATACGCCGAACCGAAGACGCTAATCGTCCCAATGGCTTGTAAAACAACCATTCCGGAGGTGGATGTTGCCCATTGCGGGGCGGAAATCGTTGCTATGCTCATCACTAACGCCGAAAGGGAGAAGCAAATCATCAGTATCGCACAGGAAAGCAGTACTTTGACAAGCGGTGAGAGGCTTTCTGAGAGGAATTTCATCGTAATTGTGTATTAAAATTGCTGTTTTGTGTTGCAAAGGTAGTGATTTTCGCATGGATAAAGGGCCGGTGTGGGTGGTGCTTTGCCGTTTTGGGGGTTGATTTTCTTTGTGTCGGAATGGGGAGAGGGGAATTTTGTGGATGGATATGGCTTGAATTCAATTTCGAAAACGGTGTTTGCGGGTTGGTTTTCGGGGAATAACAGGTTGGGAATGAGGGTTGTTGAAATAAAAACAGGAACGAATCGTATGTCCGTTCCTGCTTTTCCGACTTGATTTCCGGTCGTTTATTCAAAGATTATTTCGCCTCTGGCTCTGGAAAAGGTGAATGTGCCGAAGTCTTTCAAGCCGTTTTTGTTGACAATCATGTTGTATTTCATGCCTTTGCGGACGATTACTTCGTATTTGTCGGCGAAGTACTTGCCGATGTAGGCGTTTTTGAATGTCAAGACGGCGTTGTCCAAGATGTTTCCTTCGTCATCGAAGGCTTTATCGCGGTCGCGGAAGTCGTCTTTCGTTATTCTTCCGGTCAAAAGAAAGTCCATTGCCATGTCCCAATCCAAGACTGCGGCGTCTTTGTATCGCTCATCGTAGATGCATGGCACTGCTCTGCCGTTCAATATTATGTATATTTGTGCTTTATTGCCGTCGATCATCGTTACCTTTATGTGGTTGTCGGTATAGACAATGGGTATTTCGGTGTCGGGAGGGGGGATTGTGCCTTTCACCATATCGACAATCGGGGCTTTCAATGCGGCGTCTGCCAAGCTGTCGCGTACGGATTGAGGTACGTAGTCCGTCCTTAAAATGCGGAATTCCGTGCGTCTGTTCAGTTGGTGTGCGGCTTCTTTTTCGTTCTTTGTTTTGAGTTTGGAGATGTATTCGTCTGTCAGTGTTACGCCTTTCGGGAATTTGTATGTTTTGCCGTTCATTTCGACTTCGCAATCGGCTTTCAATGTTCTCGGAATTCGGTCTCCGTAGCCTTTGGGTACAAGCCTTTCTCTTTCTATTCCTCTTGCGTAGAGGAAGTCGACGACGCTTTCGGCTCTTCTTTGGCTGAGGGTGTCATTGGTTACTCGCAAAAACGGACGGGAATCGGTGTGCGATGCCAATTCTATGACGTAAGTCGGGTTGTTTACGAGTATTACGAGCAGGTCGGAGAGCGAGTCCTGATACTGATCCTTCAAATCCCATTTTGCAAGATCGTATCTTATCTCGGGTAAAACGACGGGTTCTTTCGGTATGGGGGTAAGACGGAAATCATGAACGAGGTCTTTGCTCGTGGTAAGTCCTACGGTGTTTTCTTTGCCTTCGGTGTTGAAGTAATCGATTTGGGAGACTTGGATTTTGTAGTTGACGTTGTATTTGATTTGTTTGTCCGTAAATTCGTATTCGCCTTTCCTGTTGGTTCTTGTTTCCAGTGTGGTGTTGTCATCGCCTATCAGTTTGACTTTTGCACCTTCGATTGCCTGCATGGATTTGTCGTCTTTCACTTTTCCTTTCAAGGTGAACAACAACGGAGCCCGATAGAAAGAATAGATGTCGTCTCCGCCTGTGCCGCCTTCTCTGTTGGATGAGAAATAACCGCTTTCTTCGGCTGCTATGGTTTCTTCTTCCACATGATTGAAGACGATACCTACTTCATCGTACGGGCTGTTTATCGGGTACATGAGGTTTTGTGGTTCGCTCCATTCACCGTCTTTCAATTCGGTGTAAAAAAGATCGAACCCTCCCAAGCCCGGCAGACCGTCGGAGGAATAATATAATCTTGTGTCGGAACGTAGTGTCGGGAATTCTTCCTTGCCTTCGGTGTTTATTTGTTTGCCGAGATTGGTTATGTTGCCGAATGCTTCGTCTATGGAACTTCTTGTTGCTTTCCAAAGGTCGTAGTCTCCTTCACCGCCCGGGCGGTCAGAGGAGAAATACAGGGTTAATTCATCGGAACTTATTGCAGGGTGGAAGTAGTTGTATGCAGTGTCTCCCAAGTCTATCATGACGAATGGTGATACGTTTTCGTCTGTTTTGCTGCTTTTGTCGCTTTTTTGCTGTTTGTTTTGTTTTCCTTTCTTTTCTTCAGGCTTGTTGGTATATATGGCACAACTGAGTTGCTTGTTCTTTTTGATGTTACAACGAGAGAAATAAACTCTTTGGGTCTTTGCTCCTGTAACTATGACAAGCTCTCCTTCGTTGGCGTCTGTATTTACTTGGTCAACGGAAATCAAGTCCGGTTCGGATAATTCACGATTGTTTCCTTTTGTCGTTATATATATATTGGAAAAATATTCACCTGTCCATACATCTCGTTCTGCTTTTTCTTCATTTGGTCGAGAGGAGGTGAAAGTAAGTGTGGTTTGTTCGTTTTGTCCGAGATAGCGAGGTGCCCATTCGTTCCACTCCGTGTTTACGTTCTTTTCCTCTCTTATCTGATGTCTGGTAGGATTGTCTATCCATTTTTTCGCTAATGCTATGGATTGCAAACGTCTTTTTGCGAGGGCATCATCAGGAACCAGTTTCAGGTATTCCTTATAATTATACTCGGCTGCGTCCCATTCGCTGTTGAACTTTTGTATGTCTGCCATATATAGGAATATCTTCGGCTGTTCTGTATAGTATTTTGCCTTTACAAGCCGCTTGTAGGTTTTTACAGCTGATTTTTTATCATCGATCAAACGATAGCATTCGGCTTGTTGGAACATGATTCTGTCTTTCTCTTGCCTATTTCCTTTTACTTTCGTATAGGCTTTTTTGTATAGGTCAATGGCTGTTACATACTGCTTGGATTCGAAAGCTTCGTCTGCAAGCTCTGTCAAACTTCGTTTTTGAGCAAAAGTTGTTGCACCAACGATTACAAGTAATAGGAAAAGAACTCCTCTCAATCTCATATTGCGTGTATCTAATCTGTTATACTGTTTAATAAATAGGCTCATAGTCAGTTTTCTGAAAAGCATAAACAGCCTACGAACTCAAAAATTTGACCACAAAGGTACGAATTTTCTTTTTGTTGTATGGATTTTATCGGAGTATTTTTGAGAGCATGCAATAATGCAGGATATGGATGATGAGGAATTTTCTCGGTTCTTATTGGAATAAGAATGCATTCTTGCTGGACAATATTGTTGTAAACGGATTGACCCAAGAATTTGTCTGCAAAAATAATTCAAGTGATTTTCAGTGCTTTGATTTGGAAAGGGACTTTTTTTCTTCGATTTATTTTGCCGGTATGGATTTAATTGCTAATTTTGCACCCTCGTTTGACATGAGACTTAACTAAGAAAGCAAGTATAAAAATGTACGCAATAGTAGAAATAGCAGGACAGCAATTCAAGGTAGAAAAAGAACAAAAGATATTTGTTCATCGCTTGAAAAATGAAGAAGGAGCGGAAATATCTTTTGACACCGTGATGCTGAAAGATGAAGATGGTAAGATTACCGTCGGTGCCCCTGTGATTGAGGGAGCAAGCGTGAGTGCCAAAGTTATCAAGCATATCAAAGGCGAAAAAGTATTGGTTTTTCATAAGAAGAGAAGAAAAGGTTATCAGAAGATGAATGGTCATCGCCAATACTTGACGCAAATATTGATTACGGATATTAAGTAGTTTGGTGGTTTTGTACTAAATTGGTAGTAACTCAAATAAGGGAATAAGAGATGGCTCATAAGAAAGGTGTCGGTAGTTCAAGTAACGGACGTGAATCGGAAAGCAAGCGTTTGGGCGTTAAAATATTTGGCGGTCAAAAGTGTATTGCAGGAAATATTATTGTAAGACAAAGAGGAACGCTTCATAATCCTGGTGTGAATGTAGGAATGGGAAAAGATCATACTTTGTTTGCATTGGTTGATGGAGTGGTGGAATTTAGAAAGAAAAAAGATAACAAGTCGTACGTCTCGGTTAAGACCGAAGCATAGCTTGTAAAAACACTTAATATAAGCCTCTAAGGAGAGTGTTTAGGGGTAAAAGTCGAAAAATATTGTAAGGTTTTAGTAGATAAGCCTTACACATAGAAGTCCTTTAAGATGATAATCGTAAAGGAAAGAGGAAAAGATCTTTGACAGACTGGACATACAAGAGAGTAAGAGAGAAGAGAG
>SAMEA104315437__coassemble_2012_pt1 | contig 6480 bp, 6 predicted proteins | sample SAMEA104315437__metabat2_low_PE_039 | metagenome-assembled genome bin SAMEA104315437 (sample SAMEA104315437) | gut metagenome | biome: Monkey gut; feature: monkey-associated habitat; material: faeces | place: China | collected 2013 | reverse complement strand
TCATTCCCCACCCCACCGAGAGCAAGGAGGTGTTGTTCGAGATAAAGGGCAGAGGCAATGCCGGCAAAGTACCTTTGCGGCGGTGTAACGAGCAGGCTGATGTGTTGAACCCTTTGTTCTGCGACAGGAAGCGGTACGAGAGAGGGTTCGAGGTGGTGAGACAGGGCTTGATGAGGGGCGATAGTTTTCTCTGCAACCTGACCACCGTCACGGATGTGGATTTGTCCGTGGATTTGGAGGCTTTGTTTTATCTCTCTTCGGCGGCATACAAGTTATATGTGCCGGAACGCTTCGTGTGTTTCTCGCCGGAGTGCTTCGTGCGTTCGCAAGAAGGAAGGCTTTACACATATCCCATGAAGGGAACGATAGATGCAAGTGTGGAAAATGCGGAAGCGACCCTTCTTTCGGACGAAAAGGAACTCAGGGAGCATTTCACCATTGTGGATTTGATGAGAAACGACCTTAACAGCGTATGCAGCGATGTTAGAGTGGAGAAATTCCGCTATGTGGAGAGGATTGAGAGTGCCAAGGGGGCAGTCTTGCAGACAAGTTCCGTAATCTCCGGTCGTCTTCCTGATGATTGGCTTTCGCAATGCGGCAGCTTGATTTTTTCCCTCCTGCCTGCCGGCAGCATAAGCGGAGCTCCGAAGAAAGCAACGGTGGATTTAATCCGGCGTGCCGAGGGAAGAGAACGCAGCTTTTACAGCGGTGTGTTCGGTTTCTTCGACGGAAAAGAATTGGATTCGGCAGTGATGATTCGCTTTGTGGAAAAAGCCGGTGAAAAATACCGTTTCCGAAGCGGCGGAGGCATAACCTCCAACAGCGAATGCGATAAAGAGTATAAGGAAGTGTTGCAAAAGGTTTATGTTCCGATAAAGGCATGAAAGAGATGTTCATTGAAACGGTGAAGATTGCGTCTTCCGTGGTGCAGCAAGCAAGGAGGCATGAGGCGAGAATGCGGGAATGCGGACTGCTTGCGGCGGATTTCGATTTGCAAAGGCTGCAAGTCCCTGCCGAATTTGCCGAAGGTGTGGTCAAGTGCAGCATTCGATATTCCGATAAGGTCGAAAGTGTGAACTACCTCCCCTACTCCCCTCGCCCGATAAGACGTTTGAAGTTGGTGGAATGCGACGACATAGATTATTCCCGCAAGTACGCCGACCGCAGAACCTTGGAGGCTTTGAGAGAAAAGCGTGGAGAATGCGATGATGTGCTGATTGTGAAAAACGGATTTGTTACCGACACATCTTATTCCAACATCGTCTTCTTCGACGGCAGCAATTATTTCACCCCGAACACTTACCTGCTGAACGGTTGCAAAAGAAGAGAGTTGTTGGAAAGCGGAAGAATAAAGCAGAGACGCATAACAGCCGCCGGAACGCAGGATTTCCTTTGTGCTTACATGATAAACGCCATGTTGGACTTGGAAGACAATCCCTTTCCGATAAAAATAGTAAGGTGAAAGCCCGATACGCCGCCGCAATGCTTTGTCAGCTTTGTGCCGCAATGTAATAAAGCCATGTTTCAAGGCATTATCGAATATGAGCATCTTTGCAACGCCCAAGCACATGACAGGGAGAAAGCCCGATTGACGGAGAAGGTAATGTGGAAATAAACATCGCATAAACAAGACTAACAAAAGAAAATGACCAATGATGCAAATAATCGGAATGGAATGGGAAATCAGGAAGAGAGAAATGCAGACAGCCGGTTTGTTATAAGGAAAATGTCGGATCGGATTTTTTTACGATAGCACACAATAAGGAAAGGATTGATTGCGTTAAGAGTGTGTATTCCGGTGATGGGAATATTTCTTTTTCATAGGCTTTATTTATTTGGTTGAGCGGGTCGATAAAGGCTCGCTCTTTTTTATTCTCTTCAACGAGGCTCTCATGCAGGGCAGGCTGACGGCGAGGCAGAGGAGTTCGGCGGCAGGCATGCTGAGCCATATTCCCGTTGTGCCGAGGAATTTCGGTAAGGTGAAGAGTGCTATCGAGATAAAAACGATACTGCGACAAAGAGCTATGGCTGCAGATTCCAAAGGACGTTCCACGGCTGTGTTGAAACTGCTTGCGGTTATGTTGATGAAAGAGAGCAGGTAGTGTATGCTGACGTATGAAACGGCGGTCAGTGCCATGGCTTTGAGTTCGTGATTGTCATGTGCGAAGACGTACACGATGGGTTGCTTGAAAAGCATTACCAAAAGGAAGACTCCGAAGCCTATGGCAGCCCCGTAAAGCATGGAAGTCCGCAATATGGTGTTTATTTTTCGGTGATCGGACTTACCGAGATTGTAGCTTATGAGCGGATACATGGCTTGCGAAAGTCCGAAAAGGGACATGTTCACTATCTGATTGATGTAAAAGACTATTGTGAGGGCAGCTACGCCCAATGGTCCGCTGATACGCATCAGCACCATGTTGAAAAGAAAGGTGGAAAAGGCGGAAGACACGGCTGTAAGCATTTCGGAAGAGCCGTTGAAGAAGATACGGCGTATTTCGTTCCAACTTCCGCGTGGCTTTTTCAGCGACACGAAACGTGCAAGCACGAGTGCGGCGGTCGTATTGGCTATGCAGGTGGCAACGGCAGCCCCTTTCATTCCGTAGTTCAGGCGTATAACCAAGACGTAATCCAAGACGACGTTAAGTACAAAGCATATCAGACCGCTGACAAAGACTTGGTGCGGTTTGCCTGCCAATCTGGTGAAAGCCTCAGTGAAGTTCGGTATGCAGAAAAAGACAATCAACAAAACCAATGTGCCGAGATAATCCCGCAAATACGGGTAAACACTTTCGTCCGTTCCGAGGAAGAAACAGACGGAACGAAGATTGCATATAATAAGTATGGAAAGGGCTTCGAGCGTCAGGCAAAAGAGAAGAAGTGTCAGGGAAGCGTAAGATTTGGAAAGGGATATGTTGCCGTTGCCTTTTGCGATGGAAGCTATGACAACGCCTCCTGAAATAATCATCAAGCCGACAGAAAGCAGGGAACTGACCAACGGCATTGCCAAATTGACGGCAGCCAAACCCAAATGCCCCACTCCTACGCTTAAAAAGATACCGTCAATCATCATTTGGAAACTTACTATCAACATTCCGATGATACTCGGCAATGCAAAGTGCAAATAAACCTTGGAAATGTTTTCCGACTCGAATAAATCTCCACTCGGTTGCTTCATTTCAAAGAAAAAATTTTTGTTCCGTAGCAAAAAAGGAGCGGTTCTCCGAACGAAACCACTCCCAAAACAAACATGAAAAATTTATTAAGACTTTTGTGCGGAAAGTGAGGGATTCGAACCCCCGGACCCGTGAAGATCAACGGTTTTCAAGACCGCCGCATTCGACCACTCTGCCAACTTTCCGTTTGCAAAGGTACGTCAATTTCCCAATACAGCAAACTTTTTCTGCGTTTTTCTCGGAAAAAATTTCTAATCTTTTGGCTCTTAGCCCGAAAAGTCATACCTTTGCAAACCGATTTGGGAACACAAAACAATAAACTAATCATACGAAGATGGAAAAAAAGGATTTGTTGAAACAAACAATCGAACACATCGACATCAAGAAAATCAACTCCACCGAGTTGATAGATGCAATGCGTGGAATGTCTTTCTCATCAAGAGATACCGCCAATGCGGCAGACATTTTTCAAAGAATGGTGAACGACAAGAATTGTTCCATAATATTGACCCTTGCCGGCAGCACCTCGGCAGCGGGTTGTATGCAGGTATATGTCGATATGGTGAAGAACAAAATGGTGGACTGCATCGTGTCAACGGGAGCTTCCATAATAGATATGGACTTTTTCGAGGCTCTCGGCTTCAAGCACTACAAGGGAACGCCGTTTATCGATGACAAATATTTGAGAAGCAACTACGTCGATAGAATTTACGATACTTATATAGACGAAGAAGAGTTGCAAAACTGCGATGCTACCATCAAAATGGTGGCCGACAGTTTGGAACCTCGCCCCTACTCCTCGCGAGAGTTCATTTGGGAATTGGGAAAATGGTTGGCAAACGGCGGAGCAAAAAAGAAGGATTCATTGATACAGGCTTGCTACGAGAATAACGTGCCTATCTTCTGCCCTGCATTCTCCGACTGTTCTGCCGGCTTCGGCTTGGTGATGCACCAAGTGGCAAATCCGGATAAGCATTTGAGCATCGATTCGGTTAAAGACTTCTTGGAATTGACCAACATCAAAATCAAAGCCGGTACGACAGGTTTATTCATGGTCGGTGGAGGCACTCCGAAGAACTTTGCACAGGATACGGTCGTTTGTGCAGAAGTTTTGGGACACGAGGTGGATATGCACAAATATGCAGTGCAGATAACCGTTGCCGATGTGAGAGACGGAGCCTGCTCGTCTTCGACCTTGAAAGAAGCCTGCTCATGGGGAAAAGTCGATACGACCTTTGAACAAATGGTTTACGCCGAAGCCACAACCGTTGTTCCGCTCATAGCTTCCTACGTTTACCACAAAGGAGATTGGAAGAAAAGAGAAGCAAGAAACTTCGCAAAAATGTTCTAATCGAACACCGAATAATTTGCAAGCGGAGCTTGCCGGCAAGGCAGACTCCGCTTTTTCATTCCACGCTCGCACCCTCTCAAAAAGAGATAATTCCGAACGGCATAGCGAAACAAGGCAACAACCACCGACACACCCGCCCTAAAATTAAAGTTTCAAGGAATTTGGCAGTTTGAAGAAAAAGTTATACCTTTGCAATCGCAAAACGGAGAGGTGCTCGAGTGGTTGAAGAGGCACGCCTGGAAAGTGTGTATACTCCAAAAGGGTATCAAGGGTTCGAATCCCTTTCTCTCCGCAGATAAAGAGGCATGGCGGGAAACAAATCCTCGATATGCCTCTTTTCTTTTTTCGTAAGTATCATTTGCAGAAAGATTTCGTTCCATACAAATGGCGTTTTCGGGGTTTCGATACCGTTTTTCGTTCCAATAAATTCCCTGAAATGTTGTTTCTTGCTGTAAATTGCCGGTGTATTATTTTTTTTCGTATATTTGCAGGCGATATGATGAACGCATTATATAAGAATTACAGATTGCACTATTGCTTTCTTATGCATGGAAAGGAAGCAGTAAAGCGTTGCTCTCTTGTCTTCGGAATATATTTTTAAGGATTGCCGTTTCGGCTTTTCAATTGACAAGAGAGCAATGCGGAAGCAATTCCGCCAAAGAGTTCAATCAAGAATTGTATCAATTAAAAATCAAACAGAAATGAAAAAAACATTTGGAAAATTGTCATACTTGGCAACTTGTACGTTGCTTTTCTTCGCATTCACCTCTTGTTCCGATAAGGAAGACGAACTTTTCGATACCTCTTCGGCTCAAAGCAGACAAGAGAATATCACAGCCAACAATGGTAATGAGGAGTTCGTTCTCATTGAACCGAACTTGGGATTATTTACCGGCACAGTCTTGGTAAGTTCCATCGATACCGAAAGAGGAATAAGGGTTGATGTTTTGTACGACAATACAACAGACATCGGAAGACAACTTCTTGAAGCATCATCAAAGGCTTCCGAACGGTTGAACCAAGGTTCCAAAGAAAAGGAAGAAGAAAACCCATTGATGAAAGAATACATAACGGACGACTACTACATGTATTCGCATTGGATGGAAAGAGAGGTAAAGGACGGTAGAGTTGTTGTAACGACTTACGACAAAGAGACCGGCAAATACACAGGCATTTCATACGATGCAGACTACTACAAGAAATTATTCGGTGAGTGATTCACTTGCCATGCCAACCGATACCTTATGCTTATTCGTAGAGAGATAAGCACATAAGTCAGAATCGGGAATTTTCAAAAATCGTTTGAGAGCCGTATTTCATTCTTTGGAGTACGGCTCTCGCAATATTGTCTTATCTTTGCAAGTGGAAAATCATTGCAAACCTCAAAGAAAACAACTTGAAGAAATACCTCTTAATCGGCTTCGGCTTTCTGTCCCTCGGATTGGGAATATTGGGAATATTCCTGCCCGTCTTACCCACAACGCCCTTTCTTCTCCTGACTTCATATTGTTTTTTGAAAAGCAGCAAACGCCTGCACGAGAAATTGCTTGCCCATAAGATTTTGGGAACATATATAAAAAATTTTCAAGAAAACAAAACCATACCCCGCAAAGTCAAAGCCTGCATACTCCTCACCCTTTGGACAACCATAGCACTCTCTTTCTGCCTTGTCGATAACCTCATTGTGAGAATACTCCTGCCCCTTGTCGCCATTGCCGTAAGCCTCCACATACTGCATTACAAAAGCAACTGAACCGAACGCCGTTCCTCAAAAACCGAGATGGCGAAAGAAATTTTTCTTTCGCCATCTCGGCAAATCCTTTCGCCGTTTGATTTTCGTAGAACGGCGTTTGATTTTTCTGGCTTTGCAAGCCTTGAATTTCAGAGGCTTGCAAAGACGTGTTTTTCCTCTTTACTTGATGACGAACTTCCGCATGGTCGAGCCTCGGTCGG
>SAMEA104315437__coassemble_1804_pt1 | contig 7022 bp, 5 predicted proteins | sample SAMEA104315437__metabat2_low_PE_039 | metagenome-assembled genome bin SAMEA104315437 (sample SAMEA104315437) | gut metagenome | biome: Monkey gut; feature: monkey-associated habitat; material: faeces | place: China | collected 2013 | reverse complement strand
TTATTTTGTCTCTTTCCCCTATCTCCTAAAGTTGCATTTATGAGTTGAACTTGCAGTATTATTGCCAAACAAGTCGGCAAATCCTTTTTTACTCCACTATCAACTTTTTCGTTACGTTGCCGAGCATGACGGTATAAACACCTTTTGGCAAATCGCCGAGGTCTATTCGCAAAGTCTCCTGACCAATGTTCATGATATATTCTTTGAGTTTGCGTCCTTGAATATCGAACAAATACACCGGCGTTTGCTCTTTCAAGCCCTCGACTTTCAACATTGTATAAGCCCTCGCAGGATTAGGATACAACGAAACTTCGACTGCGTTCGCAACGACATCGTTTAATGACGAGTTCACTGTCAGGTTAAGCGTTATCACGCTGTCGCAACCATTTTCTGCTTGAAGTGTATGAACGTATGTTCCCGCTTCGCTTTCGCTGAAACCGTTCTCCTCATACGTCTCGCCCTCGTTTATGCTTGCGTCTATCGTGATGTTGTACGTAGGGTTGACTGTCAAGTTCAATGTTACAACGCTGTCGCAACCGTTAACCGTTTGCAGATTTTGCGTATAAGTACCTGCTTCGCTTACGTTGAAGCCGTTCTCCGTGTAAGTCGTTCCCTCGCAGATTGAAGCTGACAAGGTCGTACTTTCCACAGGGTTTACTGTCAAAGTCAATGTTACAACGCTGTCGCAACCGTTGATGGTTTGCAAGTTTTGTGTATATGTTCCTGCTTCGCTTGCGTTGAAGCCGTTCTCCGTGTAAGTCGTTCCCTCGCAAATCGCTGCTGTAAAGGTCGTGCTTGCAACAGGGTTGACGGTCAAGGTCAATGTTACGATGCTATCGCAACCGTTAACCGTTTGCAGATTTTGCGTATAAGTACCTGCCTCGCTTGCGTTGAAGCCGTTCTCCGTGTAAGTCGTTTCCTCGCAAATCGCTGCTGTAAAGGTCGTGCTTGCAACAGGGTTGACGGTCAAGGTCAATGTTACGATGCTGTCGCAACCGTTAACCGTTTGCAGGTTTTGGGTATAAGTTCCTGCTTCGCTTACGTTGAAGCCGTTCTCGGTATAAGTCGCTCCCTCGCAGATGGCTGCCGACAATGTTGTGTTAGCAACAGGGTTGACGGACAAAGTCAGCGTTATGATACTGTCGCAACCGCTGACCGTTTGCAGGCTACGAATATATACTCCGGCTTCATCTACATTGAAACCGTTTTCGGAATAAGTCGAGCCTTCGCAGATTGCCATATTAAGATTTGCTTGTTGGGGTTCTTCTATTGAAAGATTTAGCGTAACAATGCTATCACAACCATAGATGGTTTGTAGATTCCTGATATATGTTCCGGCTGAATCTACATTGAAGCCGTTTTCATTATAAGTATTACCTTGGCAGATTGTAGCAACTAAGTTAACTTGATTCGGTTGGTGTACGGTTATCCGAACAGAATCGGAATAATTACAACCATATTCATCTGTCATGGTAAACTCATAAGTTCGGTTGCGATTTGGTGATACTGTTAGCGAATTGATGTTTTGTCCATTACTCCACAATATAGAACTTGCATTTTCGACTGTTATAGTAGTTGAAGAGCCTTGGCATATATCTGTATTGCCTGCTATTATCGGGGCATTATATGGATATAATACAACAATGATTGTATCAGACCACGGGCTTTTATAGCCTTCTTCGCCAACTAATCGTACAGAATAATTCCCGCTCTGAGATATTTGAATAGTCCTTGTCGTGTCTCCATTTGACCAAATATATCCATATCCCTCAGGTGCAGAAATTGAAGTTTGTTCTTCTCTACATATTCGAATAGTATCCATGTTAAACACATGTTTGTTCGGAATTTTTTGAAGTAGTCTTTTTATCCCTTCATGAGCATCTATCTTACCGGCTCCCCATGTGATGTTTTGGTAATTTACATACGAGGTATCAATATCTCCTGTATAGTCATCGTTAATCGCAGTCTCTCTAATCAGTTGTTTTGCTTGTGTTATGGTTAGTTCCGGATATGCCTCCAACCATAATGCCAAAATGCCTGTAACAACAGGTGCAGCCATTGATGTTCCTTGCATACAAGCATACAGCCAATTATACCCTCCATTGGAAACACTTGAAACGACATAGGAACTATTTATGGGATAGTTCCCTGTATCAAAACTATTCACTGAAGAAACGACTCTACATCCCGGAGCTGTGATGTCTGGTTTTATTCTATTATCAACCGTTGGTCCTATACTTGAAAAGTTTGCAATATCGCCTTGTTCGTAAGATAATGAATAATCATAAACATTTCCGTTTAAGTCAGTCCATGATGTTTTTGAATTATAAGCCCCGACAGAAATCATGCTGTTACCTGTACCTCCAATCTCTGCACAAGTATATAAATCATCACCATCGCTACAATCGGTATAATCAAGTGAATAGAAACCATTAACAGGATTTGCTGCAACATGCCACATGTGTACAATACCACTATCTGCAATGATACTTAGCTGCAATGGCTTATAACCATCATCTTGTGCTGTATTATCAATAGCAAGACTAATCCGCTTTTTCCCTTGATAGGTTTGGATGTTGACATTTACATTGCATGCATCCGGAGAAAAATAATCACCATCATATATTGTATATTGACTAGAACCTTCATTCCATGAATTCAAAGTTAATGTGCTTCCTGATACATTATTACTGTTGATGTTGTAGCTCCGTAATTGAATATAAAAGTCCTCACTTCCCCAAATATCAATTATTCCGCTACCTGCTGATTGAATTGGATTATTGAATCCTATAAATGTTTTAGCAACTGGAAAATCAGAAGAAAATTCATTAGCGAAATGTGCTTTTGAGTTGCCTGTATTTCCGGCTGCTCCGACCAGTATAACTCCTTCTGGAAACAGAAATCTTAAAGAGTCACATGCTTGGTCAAACAGAGATGTGCCATCATGAGGACCATAATGATGACCTAAACTCATATTTATAATGCAAGGTTTGCCAACAGATTGAGCATAATTTACAATGTAAGCAATGCCATGGAAAATTCCTCGCTCACTCATGTCTGTTGCAACAAGAACGATATCGCTTTCCGGAGCAATACCTCTATATTGATTACACCCCTGAATATTTGTACCGCCTCCAGCTGCTATACCTGCAACATGAGTACCATGAGAATTATTACTGCTGCTATATAATTCATTTACTATATCAGTAGTATTGTCAAACTCAGAACCATAATCAAAGCCGTTAGGCGACGTGCCGGAATTATTGGATTGTTCCCATACTCGTTTTACTCTGAAATTATTCATGGTACTATCCCAGAATGTCGGGTGGGTATAATCGAAACCATCATCAATAATACCCACGACGACATCTTTGCCCGAATATCCTTTCGGCAACTCAATTCCTTGATTGACCAAATTGGAATTTGTCATGCTTCGTGCATTATTCATCAATGGTTCAACCTTATTGCCTATATCTATGTAATCAACAATTTGTGCTTTACAAAAGCTGATGAACTGTTCGATAGGAATAAGAACGGTAACAATACTGCCAAGATCTGTATTTACCTTTATGCCAAACTCTGTCAACCTTAGTTTATCAAATTCAGCTGGTAACTTTAAGAATGCTCCTACAAATATACCTTCACGGGTTTGTTTTAACGAATACTTGGCAATTATTGCAGTATCACTTTTTTGCAGTTGCCTATCGAGTTGTACCAAATCACGAAGCAAAAACGCTGTATTTGGAGCTAAACCTTTTAACTCCGACCGATAAGTACATTTAGCAGGTGGATATTTTGCTGTATCTGCAAGGTTCAATGTTTTACGCTCTTGGGCTATTGAAAGAAAATGGAACAATACAAATGCCCAAAGAATGAATATTCTTGTTCTCATAATGCATTCTCTTAATATTTAACACCACTACCACTAAAAGCCTCTTTTGCAACTTGCGTACTTTGAGGAATATCTATATGCTTTAATTTCCAACAAGAAGAAAAAGCATGTTCTCCTATACTTTTGAGTCCTGCCGGCAAAGTTACTGATGATAATTGTTGGCAATTTGCAAAAGTACCATACTCTATGATACTGACTTTCTCAGGAATTACAATAGAAGCCAATCTTCTGCAGTTTTTGAACGCCTCTGTTCCTATACTCTCGATAGTATTAGGAAGGGTAATGGAACGCAAATCAGAGAAACCTTTAAACGCCCCTGATTCTATTTTTACAACTTTATACACCAATCCGCTATGTTCTACTTCGGCAGGAATATTTACTTTCTCTATTTTCTGCCAATTACGTTGCATTTTATTCAGTACATCATCAGGTATCCTAACCACTTCCACGGTACTATCTGAGATTATACTGAAATATATGCCATTGTCCGTAAACAATTCGACCCCTAATTGGATTGAAGTATTTTCAAATCGATTTGCATCTTTTCTGTTTACAACTTTCTTTGGAATACCGGCTCCTTCGTCATAGTATAAAGGAAATCTCAACTATAATTCTTTCTCCTTTTCTGTAAACAACCACATCAGATAAAGCTACAGAACCCGGATATAAATTCAAAGCTTGATCTATTGCTTCTTTGAGATTTAAGTCCTCTTTCTCTGAACGGCCTTCCACTCTGTCCAGAATCTTCTTTAATTCCATACTTGATTGTCCAAGCGGAATGTTTCTTGATGATACGATGGTTAATCATATAACCTTTTTTTCGGTGCACATCCTAAGAACACCAAAATGATAAGCACAATTGCTACTTTCTTTTGTGTTTTCATCTCATTTGACTTTTATAATTACTCTATTTTCTCTTCATGTCGGCAAATTACAAATCATCACCATTCGATTTGTTGTAAAGATTTTCGTAGTGAAAAATAATATAGTATGATGGCTTTGGTAATATACTGATATCGTTTCTCTTTCCTATCTCAATCCATACTTTCTTATTGGCATCCGGTAGGCTTTTTATCGTTTTATCCTTCTGATAAAATGTTGCTTTTTTATCTTTGTAATTGAAACTGTAACCAGAGGAATGGATAATCACATTACTTTGTTTTCTCCATTGAAATGCATAATTGTCATTTTTCTCGAATTGAGAAACCAATTGGTCGAATCTGGACAATACATCGGATTGGGTTCGGAGTTTAAGTTCAACGACTCTGATTTCAGTAATCCTATTATTTTGAGACCTTATATAGACATCAACTTGTTCATCATTAAACCAGCCTCTCAAATAATCTGAATTTGCACGATAAGAAAATCCAAAAGCTTCTAACTTCTGAATCATCTCTCCTTTTGTTATATCCATCGGTATTCCGAGGAACTTTGTTGCATCTCGTTGAGAATATACAGCCAAAGAGAACACAACCATTGTTACTAATAATATAATCCTTTTCATTACGTATGATGTTTTATAATTGTTGCCCGTCCCAAGGCTATTTGAATTGTTTCTTCCCTTTGCGTACGGACATAAAAAAACGTGGGACTTTTTTCTTACTGAAGTCTGAGGTTCCGCAATTACCCAAGTAACCAAATAAGTAAAGCCCACGAAATACATCGTGAGCGTTCGTAACTTTACTTCGGTTACTTGTTTGAAATTTTGCGGATTTCAGACCTCCAAGTATAAGCAAAAACGCTTTATTATGTCATATAAATACGTACTGAATCAATGTAAACTCTTTTCTGCTGTTGCCTCCTTTCCGTGATGGTTTGATTTCAATTTGCAAAAGTATGAATTTTTCATGGTTCAATGCACACAATCAAGAGAAAAAGTAGAGAGGGTAGAAAATGTATGAAAGTAAAGAGAGGTACGAGTGAAAAATATAAAGAGTATCCTTTCAAACCGTGTTCGCAAAATGGCTCTGTAGCCTTACCCTATTCACATTCTTTATCATTTCACATTCTTTGCAATTACTCTAAATTAACGATTTTCAATTCCTTTAACTCCATAGCTCACGAATTTTCCGCCGGAGGGAAATTACTCGAAATTTTCCGAGTATTCAAGGGTTAAGCAAAATATTGTATTTCAACACTTTGCAAACATCTCGAAAACCGACCGGAAAAAGACGGCGTTTTTCGACCGTCAAAACGCCGTCTTTTTTCAAGAAAACGAAGAGTTAGCAGTGCTAAGACTTCGTCTTTCGAGTCAAAAGACTTCGTTTTCTCCAGAAAAAACGCCGTCTTTTTCTCAATGGTGTCTCTTTTGTCTTCCGAAAAGTATGATTTCGGTCGAAAACAAGCCCGAAACAGGAGGAAAATTCCGCTGACTTACCTATTTTACTTTCTTACTTCATTATTTGGGAAATAATGATATAGGGATAGTATTTTGGTAATTTTGCGATATATGGAAGAGGTTTCTGATTCTTGAATTTCGACAGATGGATAAAAGCACAAGAGGCTGTGTCGAAATTCAAGCTTGACACAGCCTCTTGCTTTTATGTATCCTTTGATTACTCCACTATCGACTTCTTCGTTGGTTTAGTATCCTCAAATATTATTTTGCGATTGTAATTTCTCGGTTCTCCATAGAATAATGCCATCAGCATGTATATAGTTTATTCCTTCGAGGAAGACAATGTTTCGACAATATACATCAACCCGTGCATAAGGATAAGAAAAATGTATGGTTATGATGTCCCTTTGGTGAGCAAGGTCTGCACCTCAATGTTTGTAATTATTCTCGTATGATTGTGGTCGTTTCAGGGAAAGCATTGTCTGCTACTACTGTATTCTTTGGAATAACCACCGACTGCAAAAATGAGCAATTTTTGAATGCATTACCTCCTATTATCTTTGTACCATCTTTGATTTTGAATGATGCCAAACCCTTTGGAATGCTTACCAGTTTTGAACCGTCTTTTGTGTATATGGCATCATTCGCCCACTTATCCATGTATTAACTCTATGTCTTTGTTGCGTATTTATTTGGCAAAGGTATGAAATCTATAACTCCGCTATTTCCTCTTCGGTCAAGCCTGTGATTTCCGCAATGTCCGCCAACGGATAGCCTTTCTGTTTCATCTTC
>SAMEA104315437__coassemble_1654_pt1 | contig 7447 bp, 9 predicted proteins | sample SAMEA104315437__metabat2_low_PE_039 | metagenome-assembled genome bin SAMEA104315437 (sample SAMEA104315437) | gut metagenome | biome: Monkey gut; feature: monkey-associated habitat; material: faeces | place: China | collected 2013 | reverse complement strand
ACGGCGTTTTGATGGTAAGAAAACGCCGTCTTTTTTCAAGAAAACGAAGAGTTAGTGGTGCTAAAACGAAGTCTTTCGAGTCAAAAGACTTCGTTTTCTTCAGAAAAAACGCTGTCTTTTTTCCATTGAATTTGGTTTTGCCTCTCGAAAAACGCTGTTTTGGCAGAAAATCACTTCAAAACACGGAAAATTTTCACCGAATTGCTCATTTTGCTTTCCTGCTTTCCTGTTAACTAAACAAAGATAATTTATTGCACTTTTCGTTAATTAGATAACAAAAGCGAACCCCACACCCTGTTACTTGCGATTTCTCAGATTATGAATTTCGTTTTCACTCGTTTCTACTCGGAAAAACTGTTACAAATGCACAGAAATTTCGAGTAGGAAGTGGTATGTGCGGGAAAAAGGATACCTTTGTACTCGGAAAAACTGTTACAAACGCACAAAAATTTCGAGTAGGACATGATAGAACGCAATAAATATTTGGCAGAACTTATCTCTCTGCATGGAAACGGAATGATTAAGGTTATAACTGGAATGCGGAGATGTGGAAAGTCGTATTTGTTATTTCGAATATTTGTGTCATACCTTGGAAAACAAGGTGTCGCTTCCGACCATATCATAAAGATAAATCTTGAAGATTTCAAAAGCAGGGAGTTGAGAAATCCGAACAACCTCTATTCGTATGTAGAGAGCTGCATAAAGGACGATGAACAGTACTACATTTTGATTGATGAAGTACAAATGCTTGATTGTTTTGAAGATGTGCTTAATGGATTTCTCGGAATATCCAATGTGGATGTGTATGTTACGGGAAGCAATGCCAAGTTCCTGTCGAAAGACATCATTACCGAATTTCGCGGACGCGGTTATGAAATAAAGATGTACCCGTTGTGCTTTCGTGAATATATGTCAGTTTATGAAGGCTCGGTTCATGCCGGATTGAATGAATATATGCTCTATGGCGGATTGCCACAAATATTGTCCTATAAAACGGAAGAACAAAAAGTGAATTTTTTGAAGTCTTTGTTCGATGAAACATATATCAAAGACATCAGGGAACGTTACGACATAAGAAAAGATGATGACTTGGAGGAACTTATCAATATAATGGCTTCCGATATAGGAGCTTTGACCAATCCCAATAAGTTGGCAAACACATTCCGCAGTGAGAAGAAATCCATTATATCTTATGACACGATAAAGAACTATACGGACTATTTATGCGATTCGTTTCTCATCGAAAAATCAACCCGGTATGATATAAAAGGTAAGCGATACATCAATTCTCCTTTCAAGTATTATTTCATGGATTTGGGACTACGCAATGCACGTATCAATTTTCGACAGTTTGAGAAAAGTCATCTGATGGAAAACCTGATATATAATGAAATGCGAGTCCGTGGTTTCAATGCGGATGTAGGTGTCGTACCTTTTGTGAACACGGACGATGAGGGAAGACGGCAACGTCTTGCCTTGGAGGTGGATTTCGTGTGCAACCTCGGCAGTCGCCGATACTATATACAATCGGCGTACAGAATGGACTCGTCCGAGAAAATGAAACAAGAACGAGCCTCATTGTTGAAAGTCGATGATTCATTCAAAAAGATTATAATCCTTGGAGAAGAATGCCCTATAACAAGAGACGAACAAGGCATTACAACTATCGGCATTTACGATTTTCTGCTGAAAGAAAATTCATTGGAGTTATAGCACAGAAACAAGAATATATCTCTACTCGGAAAAACTGTTACAAATGCACAGAAATTTCGAGTATGGCATATCTGAACAGGGTTTGTTAAGCCGGCGAGGTGATGGCGAAATATTCTGCCGATAATTTTGCCATTGTCCGAAAAGTGTTTATCTTTGCAGCCTTGAACAAAGATACGATAGTAGTTTATTAACCATGTAACAAGGAGGTAAAACAAGGAGACAAAGAACAGTTTACGTAGAAATATTGCGAATTTAATGACATAATAAAGCGTTATTGCTTATACTTGAGTTGTACGAAACTTCGACCCTTTCGACAAAATACCAATCAAGGTAAAGTGGTAAACGCTCACGATGAACCTCGTGGGCTTTACTTATTTGATTGGTTAGGTAGTCGAAGACCTCGTACAACTGATAAGAAAAAGTCCCACGTTTTTTTATGCCCGCAAGTCAGAGAAAAAAACAGAAAAATGTATCGCCTTGGGGACTTGGGCAAAAGAACAAGAAAAAATATGCCAACGTTTGTAAATAATAACAAGACAAAAAAGTCCGAAAGTTCTGTTTTCAATAGAAACTCTGATGAAAAAATTACTTTTACGGAGGTGGAACCGAGATGGAATTTGAATGAGATAATTCTGAATCCGGATGTTAGAGAAGAAATCAAGAACATTATTGCATTTTGTAAAGATCAAAAAGAACTTATCGAAAGATTTGAACTTGACAAGTTCCTCAAAGGCAGGGCATCGGTGGGTATAAATCTCTACGGCGTACCCGGAACTGGTAAGAGTATTACAGCAGAAGCTATAGCAAAAGCACTCGGACGTAAGATGATAGAGGTAAATTATGCCGATATTCAAAGCGAGAAATGGGGCGGAACGGAAAAACGTTTGTCAGCACTTTTTAAGCATGCCGAAGAAAACGGAACCGTTATATTCATGGACGAAGCGGACGGACTTATGGGCAAACGTTCATCTGCTGGAGCAAACGCCGATGTTACCAATCAGATAAAGTCGCATTTGCTTACTTTGATTGAACGTAGCAATGTGTTCATAATATATGCCACAAATCTGTTCGAGAATATGGATAGGGCATTCTTCAGAAGAATACTTTTTCATGTGAACTATCCGATGCCAAAACATGAAGAATTGATTGAATTGTGGAAGTTGCACTTGGGAAGCGATAACCTGCCGAAAAATAACGAAGAGTTCTCTTATGAGGATTTAGCCAAAATGTCGGAAAATCTCCTTGCGGGTGGTGATATAAAGAACATCACGCTCAAATTGTGTGTGAAAATCGGCGTGGGGCGTATCACCGAATTGACCAATGATATTGTCAAGAAAGAGATCGAGTTGTATCAAAAATCCATGAACGATAGCAAAGGAGTAAAGATGCAAGAGATGACAAAAGAAGAAGTCGAAGACTTGAAGAAAAAAGATGTGGAAACGTACAATAAATTAACAACGAACAAATAAAGAAAGGAGAAAATATGATTTTTACATGGACATTAGCTTCCTTAGCTGCATTGGTTGCAGCAGGAGCTTGTATCATTTATTGGGATAAGATAAAAAAGTGGGCGCAAGATGTATTTGATGCATATCCAGAAATAAAAATAGGGTTTGCAAATCTTTATCGAGATGGTAAAAAACTCTTAAAAGTAATTATTGCTGTAATTAGAGGTAAGTTCTTTAAGCTAGAAGGAACTCCGGAAGAGTTGACACTTGAACAATTAAGAGAGGCCTATGAAAGAGGAGAGCTCACGAAAGAGCAATATGAAGCGTTACTCGAACGACGATCAACGCAGATAGCAGAACTAAGAAGATAATTAAGGAGGGAAATAATGGGAAAGTCAATTTTTGAGAGAACAAAAGAAATGTTGAAGAAAGAGATGGAAAAGTCTAAGTTTCTCAACTTTAGAAAAGAACTTATTGAGTGTATTGACAAGAAAGAAGATATTGATACTTGTACTATTACACTGCATTGTGAAAAGAAAAAGTTTGATGTAAAGGTATCTTTCGACTTGTTCTATACATCAAATGGAAAGATTTTCAAGCAAAATTATAAGTCCTTTTATGGCTTTGAAGAGAGTGAAATACCTCAATACATTGTTGATCAATTGAATGAAACGCAACATTGTGAAATAGCGTTTACTTTTGAAGAACTGAAGCAGTTGCATGATGAAATGGCTGTAAAAGTTATTGATAAATTGTCATATCAAAATATATTGAAGCAATGTAAAAAAGAGTTTGATACAGTAACAGTGATAGATAGAACATTCTATACCAGATTAGAGTATTATTTAGGCGATAAAATGGTAGAACAAGTGCATGTCGGACTTATTTCGGGTATTCCATCTTGTGAATATGGTGATATTTATCCATACAAATCAAAGGTTATAAGTAGATAAACGGGGAATTGTGCCGTAATTTGCACTCTGCGGCACAGTTCTTTTAACAAATAAAGAATTTATGGGACCATTATCGTGGGTAATATTGGGAGCTTTAATCGGCGGACTGACGTTTTGCCTTTTTAAGATTAGGGCTTGGGCTCAGTCTTTGGCGATTTTCAAAGGAAAACGAATTTATGTTTATTTGAAAATAGTACGTGGAATACTAAGGGCGATTATAAAGGATGCTGATGATACAAATATAGATGATGACGATATAACGGAAGTGTCAGACGAGGAGTTGTATCAAATGTATCTTGATGGGAAAATTACATGGGAGCAATATATCGCTATGAGGAATGGTGAAGAAATTCTATATGATATAAAGTATCCATGATGCGATATAGTTGTTGTAAGTAAAGATGGAAATAATTATAACCAAACTAAAAATTGAATTATTATGATTAAGCAGTTATTCAGATAATTGAAAGGTGGTCTTTTCGGAAAAGAACCAGAACTCCCAGATGAGGTACATCCTCTAACAGATTTGGAACTATTAGAACTAGAAGGAAATACACGAGAGATTACACTAGAGCAATATGAAGATCTGGTGAATTCATATCGTGATGCAGTATCCGTAGATTCTACCGAAAAAGATGAGTGATGGATAAAGTCTTATGTTCAGTAATAAAATCATATTTTGTTTATGAGTACTTTTGAGGGAAAGTTTGTTCGGTCTAATTCGCCTCGTACGGGTGTCATCATTGTTTCGTTTATTCTGAGCAATACGAATTGGTTTCGGGATAAGACGATAGATATTTGGATACACGATGTTTCGGGGCAGCGACAACGCAGAATGACTTTGGAGACACATAACAACAGGAGTTATACGTTCAATGTGGAGACCATGGGTTGGGATTGGGCGGAGGGTGATGTGTTTGCAATAGTGAACAAGCGTGGCAAGGTTGAGCAGCAATGGCAGTGTAAGTTGAGTGAGGAAAGGCGTGGTGTTTGTCCCTCGTGCGGTGGGACGCAGAAATGCAGTGCCTGCAACGGCGAGGGTTATTGGCTTACGGACAACTACCATATACAGAAGTGTAACGTCTGCGGTGGTACGGGCATCTGCCAACATTGTTATGTTCCCACGAGAAGGGAACAGCCTTTTCAAGGTATGCTGAACATGGGAAATGTGCAGACAAGTCCGAGACGGAGCGGACGTTCTATAGCCGCAATTCAGGGTGAGATAAGAAAAGCGGAATTTGAACTCGCAAGGGTCAACAATATGTTATTGAGCTACGAATTGAGGCAGGACTATGGCTTGTTTTACAGCAATCAGAAAAAGTATGCCTTGAATTTGGAACATAGAATAAAAGCTCTGTATGACGAATTGGGACGGTCGGTGTAAAGCCGGATTGATTGAAACAGGGGAGAGGGAATATTTCTCTTTCTCCCCTTGTTTCCATTCTTCCGCAAATTGTATTTTAGAAGGTAAAGTCAAGATAAAGAGTTCAAATTAGTTTAATCAAAAAGTAATATCGGAGTATGATCAAGAAGATTTTGTTGTGCGTGGTTTGTGCCATGATGTTTATTTTCGCAGCTTGCGAAGAAGAGGTGCATGAAATAGATGCCCCTACGGTTACTACGACGTGGACTATAACGGTTACGATAACGCACCCTCTGGAGGAGATTTAAAGAAATATCAGTAATTTTGCGATTGGTAATTATGGTATTATCGTCGATAAGTCCGCATGCTTTTGTTTTGCGTTTAAGGCAGGCGATGGTTTGGTTTAATGGTAAAATTTTTATTTCGGTATTTAAGATGAACAGAAACATTACTCCCGAATGGATAGACAGTCTCAAAGAGAATGAGATTTTTGTTTTCGGATGTCGTAATTCGGGCAGGCATTTTGATGGAGCGTCTGCCACTGCATTGCGACGCTTCGGGGCAATCATGGGACAGCGTGAGGGCAGACAGGGGCGGTCGTATGCAATTCCTACCATCGGAGGCAGTATCGGCTATTATTCAATTAAAAAGTCGGTTGGGACTTTTACAAAATATGCTGCCCGACACCCCGAACTGCATTTTCTCGTTACGCCCATCGGTTGCGGTGGCGGAGGGTGGAGTCCTTGGATTATCGGTCCGATGTTTCGGAAAGCCTCGAAATTGCCCAACGTGAGTTTGCCGGAGGAGTTTTGGAAGGCACTTTCCGGAGCTGGGAAGGAGAGGCGGGAAGCTGTGGCAGATGAGATTTCTTCGATTGCAGATAGTGTCAAAGAAATTTTCTCGTTTATGATCAAGTCTCCCAAGGGCTCATTGTTATATCGTAAAATGCGGTCGATGTCTCCGGAGAAACTCTATCGGTTTTGGGTCGATAATAAATCCGATTCACGCAGAATTTCTTGGACGGAGTGGCCTATAGGAAAGAATATCCTGTGGGTTTATCCGAATATCGAATATTTTTTGTATTCATCGTATTTGCAATTACTCATCAATTGCAACACGCAACGGGCATACATCGTGGTGAATAGCAAGCGACAACTGCCGCTTGTTAAACCGGAAGATATCGATTGGCAGTCGGTAGAGGGTTTGCCGTCTGATGTCATCGAGAGGATAAAAGGACGAAGAGCGGAATACAAGTTCAACGTCTTTAGATATAAAGACGGCAAGGCGGAGGTGATGTGGCAGGTGAGTCCGGACGGCAGTTATCATTATCTCAACAGGTATGGAAACGGAAAGACCACCGATGAGAAGGATATAAGACTTTGGGGAGTTATTGATACGGAATGCAGGGTTGTCGAAAAGTTTCATCTGAAAACGGAAAGCAAATAATGTTTTGACTTTTTCTGTTTTCTCAAATAGTTTAATTAGGTTGAAATCGTTTTTTTCCTTTACCTTTGCAGGTGTTTTGAGAGTGGGTTGAGGAATTGATGTGTAGGAGGTTCGGGAGGTTATAAAATATGAAAGGTATGGTTTCCAAAACAGACAGGGAGATTGTCGATAAGTTGATTGCAAATGACGAGGACACGATAAAGGAGTTTTTCTTTGTGCGGTGTCGCAGTGCGCTGTGCTACATAGGGCAGTATTTCTGCCACGGTCGGCAGACGCCGGAGGAGTTGATAGGGGAGTTCTACGAGTTTCTCTCCGCAGATGATTGGCACAGATTGAGGATATTTCGTTTCACTTGTTCGTTGAACTCTTATATCACCATTATTGCTTCTCGTTATTTTCAGAACAAGCGTAATGAGGAGATGTTGCCTTTGGACGAGGATATCGTGCTTGCAAAAGGTATGCGGGTGGAGGCTGCGGGCGATGTGCTTTTCATGGATTATCTCCGGCGTTTGATAGAACGCATG
>SAMEA104315437__coassemble_1230_pt1 | contig 9355 bp, 7 predicted proteins | sample SAMEA104315437__metabat2_low_PE_039 | metagenome-assembled genome bin SAMEA104315437 (sample SAMEA104315437) | gut metagenome | biome: Monkey gut; feature: monkey-associated habitat; material: faeces | place: China | collected 2013 | reverse complement strand
CGTATGTATTTATTGTTGACTTCCATAATACTTCTCTATTTGACGACAAAGGTAAGATATTTCTCCGAAACCGATGGTTGATTTCGCAACAACTGTTTGATGGTTCATATCTTTCCGCCAATTCCTCTGAACTTCTCTACAAAAGCAGCTATCTTTTGAAAAACGCTTTGTTTCTTTATCAGGTATTGAGGATTTAGCGGACTCATCTTTGGTAAAAGAGCATTCAAGTCTGTTCCGTTTTCGCTGGCATACTCTCGTTTCAAAGAAAGTTGTATATAGCGTTTTGCCTCTTCTTCATTCAGTCTTTCATCAGCAATAAGCGTTGCAGCCTCCACCCTTTGTTTCTCTTGAGCATAAGTAAAGAATGCCTCGATAACTCCGGGTTTGTCCTCTATGATGTCCAAATTCGTTTCGTTTATAAAATCGTCTGAATTCAATTCCAATAATGCAACTTCGGTGTTATACTTTAAAAATCGAGCATGAAAAAGGCGTACCGATACCACCGGCACGCCTCGTTATTCGTCGAATTATTTACTCTTTATCTGACAATAAGTGTTTTCATATCGAGCATCTCCCCATTCGGCAAGAGCAATCCTACGGAATAGTTGCCGCTTGCAAGAGTTTGAATGTTTATCGTAACGTTTGTTTGAGTGTTACTTATCGGGGTTGTTTCCTCTACAATACCTGCGGAACTTACGATCTGAATCAAAGCATTGCTTACGTTTTCGGCAAGCCTGTATCCGACATCTATTCTGTCATTAGCAGGATTCGGAGAAAGGGAAACAAGCATGCCTCCACGTACTGCCACGCTTACAGTATCATAATCCTTTGCTCCGTCAGCCTCTGCAACCACCTCCAATTTATATTGTTGCGACATCATAGGCTGAACTGTCAAATTCATGCCTGTTCCGACCGTATCACCGTTTACATCATACCATGTATATCGTGCAGGTTCGTTTATGCTTACTGCAGAAAAACTTACAGCTTGCGACATAAGAACGGAGGTATCGTTCAATGCCAAAGCCTTGAAGTCTCTATTCATGTTTTTGATTGCCTTATAGTGTTCTCCGCCTATGATTTGGAATTCCTTATCCCAATGATACAAAGCAATATCGAAATCGAATACGCTATCTTGCGGAACGCTCTGAGTAAAGAAGCAAACATCCGTTCGGGTGAAACGAAACGGCGGAATAATTTAGTAGAACGGTGTTCCGTCAAATTCTTTCGCCGTTTCGTTATTTTGTTTGAGGGAAAGGGTGAAATAATCCGGGAAAAGGTAATCTCATTATCATGAGTTCATTCCGATTAAAGCACACAAAGTCATAAGCCGGTTGCAAAGCGTAGGTTCGATTATTCGTCCCCCTCATTCGCCTTTTTGTTATACCTTTGCAAACAAAAAGAACAATGGGATTCAAACTCAGAGCTGTCGAACTCGAAGACGCAGATTTATTCTACGAATGGGAAAACGATATGGCGACATGGGAAGTCGGCAACACTCTCCGACCTTTTTCTCGCTTCGCATTGGAACAATATGTCATGCAATCGCAGAATGAGAGTTTCTATGCGGCGGGGCAAATGCGGCTTATGGTCGATGTGGAAGACGAAGAGGGTATCAGAACCATCGGTTGTGTGGATTTGTTCGACTTCGAACCGAGAGATTTGCGTGCAGGCATGGGTTTGCTGATACGTAAAGAAGAAAGGGGAAAAGGATACGCCAAAGGGATATTGGAATTGCTTTGGAATTATGTCGTGAAGGCTTATTCGCTCAGACAGCTTTATTGTTTTGTTCCCTGCGACAACCAAGCGAGCAAACGCATGTTGCTTTCCGGCGGTTTCGCACACACTGCCACATTAAAGGATTGGATATATCTCGACGGTAAACCGAAAGACGTGGAAGTTTATCAACGAATAAAAAACGACTGATGATGAAAAACAGAAAGAAATTGGCGATAATATTGATTGTATGCGGTGTACTGCTTTTTGCAACCGGCATCACATCTGCATTACTCTTGAACGCAAAAGTCAGAAACGATAAAGCGGTGGATTTATATATCTATCCCGCAAGTTCTTACGAAGAAGTATTGAAGCAATTAAAAGAGAAAGGTGTGTTGGAAGGCATAGGCGTATTCTCTTTTTTCACGAAAGCTCTTTTGGATAAGGAGACTTTCCGAAGCGGACACTATACCGTTCAACCGAAAGCAAGTCAACTGGAATTGGCAAAACAACTTGTCAGAGGCTTGCAAACTCCGGTGAAGTTGGTTATAGGGAAAGTCCGGACGCAAGAGGAACTTGCCGAGAAGATGGCAAAGCAACTGATGATAAGTCCCGCAGACATCGATAATGCAATACTCAAAACAGAAAACAGCTCGAACATCTTCGATGACATAGTGCCGAACACATACGAGGTTTATTGGAACATAGGAGCGGAACAACTATTGCAAAGACTGAAAATGGAGAGTGATAAATGGTGGAGCGGTAAAAACAAGCAACTGAAGAGGCTCGGACTAAGCAGACACGAAGCCGTGGTTCTTGCTTCAATCGTTGAAGAGGAGACGAACAAGAACGAGGAAAAACCGATTATCGCAGGAGTTTATGTAAACAGGCTTCGTCGCGACATGCTCCTGCAAGCAGACCCCACAGTCAAGTATGCAGTGGGAGATTTCACCATAAAAAGAGTAATGTACAAGCATTTGCAAACAGACTCTCCCTATAATACTTATATGTACAAGGGATTGCCTCCGACAGCCATTTGTTTACCGGAACAGAGTTCCCTTAATGCAGTCCTCGGATATGCGGAACACAATTACGTTTTCTTCTGTGCGAAAGACGATTTCTCGGGTTATCATAACTTTGCGGAGACTTCGGCAGAGCATTATGCGAATGCGGACAGGTATCGTGCGGCTCTGAACCGTGAAGGCATAAAATAAAAAAGGGTAAGCTACTTATATCGCACCGCTCAACCTTCTTACCTTGCTGCGTTCCCGCCCTGGGGAGATTCAAAGGGAGCTGGTCGTACAAGACTTACCCATTGCAAAAGTACAACAAAAAAACAAATTCGCAAGACTTCGTAAGAAAATATTTTCCGCCTATTTGGAAAACACTTTGACAGCCAAAGGCTTTGCTACTTGCAAGAAGTGGTTCCATCTTTCAGCATATCGCTGCTTTTTTGCAGCATCGAGAATGCATACGTCCTCATTTCGCGAGCTTTCGACGAGTGTATCCCTATCAGATTTCGCTTTTCAATATCAGCCAATCGGTAGAGTTTTTCCTTGCCCGAGCGTTCGTTTATGTAGAAATACTCATCGTCCAAAACTCCGAGCTTATCATCCGCACTGAAATAGGCATATTGCCGCACCACTCTTTGCAAATCCACACCCAAAGTATTGTTTCCGTAATCTTCAAACAGCATTGAAAGTACCGTAGGTGTAATATCTATCTGCAAAGCAAGGCAACTATCCTTTTGCGGCGGTATTTGAGCGGGACAATACAATATCATAGGCGTATGATGATAAGACAATGGCATTTCATACTTTGAACCCGGCTTTACGTAACCGTGATCTGCCACAAGCACAAAGAGAGTGTTCTCGAACCAATCCTGCTTGCGTGCAAGCGAAATAAAATGACCGATTGCCCAATCGGCATACTCTACCATCTGTTGCTTCAACTCTTTGCTCTTGGGCTTGAATGCGATGTCTGTCGGCAAGATATAGGGACCGTGATCGCTTGATGACAGCAAACATGCAAAGAATGCCTTCCCCTTATCCCTCTTATTGATTATCTCGATGGCTTTCTCATACATCACATGGTCGCTCACGCCGAGCGTACTCTTGATTTGTTTAGACGGATAGTCGCTTTGCGATATGATTTTCTGCACTTTGTTGGCATGAAGAAAGCCTGCTATGTTATCGAATTGGGCATCGTGAGTTGTGAAATAAAAGGTTTGATACCCTCTTGCGGCAAAATTATTCGGCAAACCGCACATTTGCGGAATCATTGTAGCCTTCATGCTATGCCTTGAAAAGAGAGCAGGGTGTGCAAACAGCGTAGAATACAAACCGTTGTAGGTATGAATGCCCGCAGTGTAACATCTCTCGTAACTCAACGAAGCATCAATCAAAGCATCCAAAGAAGGCGTCAAACGACTCTCCGCATTAAAATGTCCGACCTTATCCGCAGACATGGATTCCATGATAAGAACAATCACATTCGTGCCTTTCCTCAATTTCAAAACCCGATTGTTTTCTCTCTCGGCCTCCATCTGTCGCTTCCAAACCTCGTTTGCCGTCTTGCCATCGACAAGTTGCAGAGGTTTGTTTGCCGTTTTGTTGTATTCCTCGACGCTTTTCAAAAGTGTAAACGAGGGATTCAAACCGACATAATTGAGGAAAGCATTATCGCAATGGTATGCCGTTCCGACCCTCAGCGGACTTTTCGCAGCCAATCTGCCACGCATTCCCACACAACAAAGCAATACGCACAGCAAGGCAAAAGGCACACTCTTGAAATACCGTACATCTTTACGCTTTTGCAACAACACTTTCTTGTAATACCTATTCATCAACAATACATAGAGAAAACAAACCACCGCAAACAACAATGCGAAAACCAAATAAGCCGGTTCCTGCACTATCATCTTGACAAGAAAACAGAAAGAGGAGAAATAAGAAAATACCGTGGCATTCAGATGTGCGAAGAAGTAATTGAAATACGGTATATCGGCAGCCGAAATCAGGAAAGCGACAGAAAACACCGTGCAAGTGAAAATGTGGACAATCTTATAGTACACCTTATTCTCTATCTTGGCGAAATACCCTGTCAATACAGCCAACAGAGGCAACGCAAGCAAATAGCAACTGACGCATGTGTCGAATTGCAGACCTATTGCAAAGCTCTTCAACAACAAAGCATCGATTGCGACCTCATGCTCCGCCGTCATCATATACACGATTACCAACAGAAATCTGAATATTCCGAAAAAGACCACGCCGGTCAGGTAAGTAAGAAAAATATATGCCGTTCTCATGAATTATCTCTTTATTTCGTTTGTTTCTCCGCCCTATCGGACGCAGGGTATTTCCTCATTGCAATCACAAAGTCTGCATTGCAGCCATTTTCGCAAAGTGTCCGTTCAAGTTCATCAGTTCCTCGTATGTACCGCTCTCTATTATACGACCTTTTTCCATGCAAACGATTTTATCCGCCGTCGTTATGGTCGATAGTCTGTGGGCTATGACAATGCAGGTCTTGCTCTTGCTCAATTCGTCTATCGCCCTGCGGACAAGTTCCTCGCTTTGGGCATCGAGTGCCGAAGTCGCCTCATCCAATAGCAGTATTTCCGGATTTTTCAACAGTTCCCTCGCTATGCAAAGTCTCTGTCGCTCACCTCCCGAAAGGCTCATTCCCCTATCGACCAAGCGGGTGTCGTAACCTTTCTCGCACTTCATTATGAAGTCATGGGCATTCGCTGCACGTGCTGCCGCTTCCACCTCGCTGCGACTTACATTCGGGTTGGCGAAAGCAATGTTATTGAATATTGTATCGTTGAATAAAATCGCCTGTTGGCTCACATAACCTATCTTCCGCCTCAAAGAATTTATGTTCAAGCTCTTTATATCCTTTCCGTCTATGCTTAACACTCCCGAAGTGCAGTCTGCAAAACGCGGAATCAAATCCACAAGAGTCGATTTGCCCGCTCCGGAAGCACCTACCAACGCAACGGTTTTGCCTTTCTCAATCACCAAATCTATATCATGCAGAACCTCTTCTCCGGATTGCGAATAGGAGAAGCAAACTCCCTTGAACACTATCTCCTTTTCAAACTTCTGCAAAACCTCCGCATTCTCTCGCTCCTTTATTCTCTCGTCCGCACCGAGTATTTCGTTCACTCTCTCCGCACAAGGCTCGGCACGCTGCAAATTATAGAACGCCGTGGCAACGGCTTGCAAAGGAGCGATGATACGTGCGAAGATAAGCGTGAAGCCTATCAGCATTTCCGGAGCAAGCTCTCCCTCCAACACCATACCGCCTCCGAATACCACCACGAACACAAGGGCGGCTATTGCGAGGAATTCGGTCAAGGGCGAAGCCAATTCCCGTCTTCGCAACACCTTTATCGCCGTTTTGGTGTAATCTTCATTATCCTTGCAAAATTTTTTCAGCACGAAATCCTCTGCATTGAACGCCTTTATCAGCCGCAGACCGTATATGCTTTCCTCGCATACCGAAAGCAAAACGCCCATACGCTTTTGAGCCTTAGTGGAATTGCGTTTCAAACTCTCACCCACCTTTTTTATCAGAAAATAAGCGACAGGCACTACAAGCAAGGTCAACAACACCAACTTCCATGATACAATCAACAAAGTAACAAAGCAGAACAACACCATCAAAGGGTCTTTCACCAACATCTGCAAACTGCTCAGAACGCTCCATTCCAATTCCTCCAAATCGGAAGTAAGGCGGGAAATCAAATCTCCTTTCTTTTGGTTGGAGAAAAATCCAACCGGCAGTATTGTTATCTTATGATAGAGAGCATTTCTCAAATCACGTGTTATTCCGTTACGAATCGGAGCAAGAAAATACATGCCGAGATAACGGAAAAGAGCCGAAAAGAAAACGCAAACGAGATATACCGAACTTATTGCGAACAAACAGACATATATACCGTGCTTTTCGCTGTACGCATTTATGTGCCATGAAACATAATCCGAGATAACGTCCCTGTCGAAAGCGAACTCAGGGCATTGCGGCGGAGCCGAAGTAATTCCGAACAAAACCGAAACGAACGGAATTACCACAACGAAAGAGAACAAAGAAAAAAAGACATACACGGCATTGGAAAGAATATTCAGAACGACCTCTTTCTTGTACTTGGATATGCCTTTGATGATTTCGAATACGTTTTTCATTCAATCGGATTTTGGTTCAAAAAGCCTTGTTGCCTTATGAAAGCCGCTTCTTTTTATCTTGATGAAACGAAACGCCGTTCCATCGGGAATGAATCGGCGTTTCGATTTTTTCTTCCAGCGTTTCGCCAAATTAAAACGGCGTTTCATAATCGTCTAATAACGATAGTGCTCCGCCTTATAAGGACCTTCAACCCTTACTCCTATGTAATCGGCTTGTTTTTGCGTCAGCTTGGTCAGCTTCACACCTATGTTGGCAAGATGAAGCCTTGCAACCTCTTCGTCCAAGGTCTTGGGCAGACGATAAACGCCCACTTCGTATTTCTTTGTCCAAAGTTCGATTTGTGCAAGCGTCTGATTGGTGAACGAATTGCTCATAACAAAGGACGGATGTCCCGTTGCACAACCGAGGTTCACCAACCTGCCCTCTGCCAAGAGGTAAATGCAGTGTCCGTCGGGGTAAATGTACTTATCGACCTGCGGTTTTATGTTCACTTTCTTTATACCCTCCCACTTTTCGAGCCTTTCGACCTGTATCTCATTGTCGAAGTGTCCGATGTTGCACACTATTGCTTCCGACTTCATGCGAGCCATATCCTCTGCAGTGATGACATCGCAATTTCCTGTGGTCGTTACGTAAATGTTTCCTTGCGGCAAAGCATCTTCAAGCGTCGTTACCTCGAAGCCTTCCATCGCAGCCTGCAACGCACATATAGGGTCGATTTCGGTAACCAGCACTCTCGCTCCGTAACCCCTCATGCTCCTTGCACAACCCTTGCCCACATCTCCGTAACCGCACACGACAACGACCTTTCCCGCTATCATGACATCCGTGGCTCTCTTTATGCCGTCTGCCAACGACTCTCTGCAACCGTAAAGGTTATCGAACTTGCTCTTCGTTACCGAATCATTCACGTTGATTGCCGGAATAAGCAATTCGCCTCGCTCCATCATCTGATACAAACGATGAACGCCCGTGGTGGTTTCCTCGCTCACGCCCCTCAAACGCTTCATTATCTTATGCCATTTGCGATTGTCCTCCGATTGAACTGCCTTCAAGGTTTTCAATATTATGCTTTCTTCCGTCGAAGCGGGAACTGCATCGAGCAAAGCGGGATTATCCTCCGCCGCATAACCCTTATGCACCAGCAAAGTGGCATCTCCGCCATCATCGACAATCAAATCAGGTCCCTCTCCCTGCGGAAAAGACAACGCCATGTTCGTACACCACCAATAATCCTCCAAACTCTCACCCTTCCAAGCAAACACCGGCACACCGCTTGCCGCAATGGCAGCCGCAGCATGGTCTTGCGTTGAGAATATATTGCAGGAGCACCACCTCACATCGGCACCCAATTCCACCAAAGTCTCGATTAACACTGCCGTTTGTATCGTCATGTGCAACGAACCCATGATTTTGGCTCCCTTCAACGGCTTTTGCTTTCCGTATTTCTCTCTCAAAGCCATCAAACCCGGCATTTCCTTTTCGGAAATCTCTATTTCCTTTCTCCCCCACTCTGCAAGGGAAATATCTGCGACCTTATAATTCAATGTATTGTCTGTCATATCAAATCGTATTTCGTGTTTAATTCATCAATTTGTAAATCTCGAAAAATATATCCGTGTTTTGCATCACTCCCGTGAAGTTCTCCGCTCCCTGACCGAAAGAATAAACCGGCACAGGCACGCCCGTATGATCCGAAGAAGTCCAAACATCTTTCGTCTTCTTACTCTCGGCAGGCAGTGTCAGCCCTCCGGTTTCATGATCGGCTGTAACGATGACGAGGGTATTGCCGTCTCGCTTGGCGAAGTCCAAAGCCATGGCAACGCAACGGTCGAAGTCCAGCACCTCATCAATCATCGGCTTGTACTTATTATAGTGTGCTTCCATGTCTATCTTACTTCCCTCCAACATCATGAAGAAACCTTTCTCGTTTCTGCCGATTACCTCCAAGGCTTTCGCCATATTGCTTTGCATTATGCCTCCCCGCTTGGCGGCTTCCGCCAAATGCTCCTCGGCAAAGAGACCGATGATTTTATCGTTGCTGCTATTGCTCAACTCCTGTTGCGAGAATATTACGTCGTAACCCCTTGCCCGCAAACTGTCCGCAAGGTTCAGCTTATCCTTTCGCCCTGTGGAAAGAAACCTTTTGCTGCCTCCGCCCAGTGCGACATCGCAATATCCATCCAAATAGCACAAAGCTATCTCGTCTTGCAACTTACGGTCTTTCACATTGGCGACGAAACTTGCCGGAGTGGCGTGTGTAAGGTCGCAGGAACAGACAATGGCAGTCGATTTGCCGTATTGCTTCGCTATTTTCAAGAGAGAGGGGTGCGAGAAGCCGTTCCCGTCAAGTCCTATGGCATGATAATTCGCCTTATGTCCCGTTGCAATCGCCGTTCCACCCGCTCCCGACTCGGTTTCCTTTCTATCCGCACAAGTGGTTATGGAA
>SAMEA104315437__coassemble_1139_pt1 | contig 9955 bp, 9 predicted proteins | sample SAMEA104315437__metabat2_low_PE_039 | metagenome-assembled genome bin SAMEA104315437 (sample SAMEA104315437) | gut metagenome | biome: Monkey gut; feature: monkey-associated habitat; material: faeces | place: China | collected 2013 | reverse complement strand
ATGGTATCCGAACCCTTGACGAGGAAGAAACGGTTCGTATTCAAGTGATGAACCCTCATTCCGTAGAACATCTCGCTTTGTTCGGCAAGTGTGAGGTTTTTTACGGCTCGGGACAATTCCAAGGTGTCGAAAGAGGGGTATATCTGTGCGTAAAGGAAGTTGCCTTTGTAGGATTCGACGGGTATGTTGGTCTTTATCGGAGCGGAAGTGTACTCGCGTCGGGCGAGTTGTGCGATTTGTTCGTCGGAATTGAGCAGTTGGAGGTTTATCACCCTCACATCGCGACGCACTCTGCAGACATTCTGAGCCCACCAAAGGGGAAAGGTGTCGTTGTCGCCGTTTGTGAACAGTATGGCATTCTTTTCGCAGGAGTTCAACATGCTTATGGCGAAATTGCTTGCCGTGTACTGTCCGTGATGGTTGTGATCGTCGAAGTTCTGCCAGAGCATAAGCAGGGGAACTGCCAGAAATGCGGGTGCGACATAGCGGGGGTAACGCAGCCTGACCATGTTGACGATAATCTGACTTATTCCCAATACGCCGACAGCCAACCATATACTCATGCTTGCGAAGGAGAGCAGAAAGACATAGTCTCTTTCCCTCGGTTGGTAGGCGGATTGGTTTAGGAAAAGGATAAGTGCAAAGGAGTTATAGAAGAAAAGAGTGGCGTTGACGGTGAAATGCTTGGGGTCTTTCGCCACCTGATAGAACGAACCGAAGAGGCAGAGCAACAAAGGTATCGCCCAATAGATGTTCCGCCCCTTTGCGGCTTGGGGATTGAGTTCCTCGGTGCTTACATTCAAAAAGCCGTCCACGGGTTTTATGCCTGTCGCCCACTGTGAGTTCTTGTAGTCTCCGTAACCTTGCACATCGTTGGTTCTTCCGCAGAAGTTCCACAGCAGATAGCGGAAATACATGTAGTTCATCTGGTAAGTGAAGAAGAATTGCAGGTTCTGGGCAAAGGAGGGCTTCTCTCTCTCTTCTCCGTTCACCATTACGGTGTTCTTCGGTCTGCCAGCCCATTCGATATATGCGTTTTCGGTTGCTTCGCTTTCGTAGTTCCACATTCTGGGAAACACTGTCTGCAACTGCTTTGCAAAGACGGGTTTCAGTCCTGCGTCTGTCGCCTCGAACCTTTCGGGAGGCAGTGCGGTGTAGTACTGTCCGTACAAAAGGGGTGCCTTGGTGTAGTTTTCCCTGTTTACATACCGCATGAGAGAGGTGCAGTCCGATGGGTTGTAATTGTTCATCGGAGGATTGGCAGAGCTTCTTATGGGAACGATTGCGTAAGTGCTTAGTCCGATTAAGAAGAAGAGAATGCCGAGAAGGGTGAATTCGAGTTTTGGGCAGCCTTTCCTACGGGCAAAAAAAAGTCCTGCAACGGTCAGGAGGGCATAAATCACGACGGCAGCCACGCCTGCCGCTGCCAACAGCTTCAACAGTGCCGGCAGAACGAAGAACACAAGCACTGCCACTATGCCTCCGCCCAAGAGAATGTGAACGAACAAGCCCAAGTAGCCTGTTTTCCTGCGGTGAAAGTAAATCACGACAACGGCTGCAGGCAGAACGAGCAGGGAAAGCTGGTGTACGCATAGTGCCAAGCCGAGAATGAAGATTGCCAAAAGGAGATAGGAACTCTTGGAGGTGTCGTCCCATTTCAAGGTAAGCCAGAAGACCATGAGGGACAGCAACATAGAAAGGGCATACACCTCTGCCTCCGTTGCGGAAAACCATATACTGTCGGCAAAGGCGAAACACAATGCTCCGATGACGGAAGCTATGATGTTGCCCGGCTGCATTGCCGAGAAGCGGTTGAGCATTCGCACGAGTATCCAGAACAGGAACATTACGCTCAGCCCCATGGAGAGCGGGGAGATGAAACTTATGCAATGCGTAACGTAAATCGGATTGTCGAAACCGAAGAGCGAGGCAAGCAAAGCACCTATCAACTGATACAAAGGAGCTCCGGGTGGGTGGCCGATTTGCAAGCCGGCTGCCGTTGCTATGAATTCGCCGCTGTCCCAGAAAGATAGGGTGGGATACATCGTGTAGGTATAAAGGGCAATGGTCGATAAGGCAAGTATCCAGCCTGTTATGTTTATGCTTTTTCTGTGTTGCATTCTACCAGTTGACGAAAGACTTGTTGAAAATGTCCTCTACAAGCTCTTCATTTATTTCTTTGATGAGGCTTTCCTCCACATCGCCGAGAGAATAGCTGCTGTCGTATTCCTTAAATCTTGAAAACTGTGTCTGATAGTTGGATTTAGGGTTCTTGTTGTTCTTGAAATTAACTCTTATCGTTATCGTAAGGCGGTTCTTCGCCGCTTTGTCATTGGAGCCTATCGCAGCAGGGGTCACGGAGTAGGCAATGATTGTTCCCGAGAAAGAAACATCGGCATCATCGCTCACCTGAACCAACGAAGTCGAAGAATTGATTTTGTTGACAAGGGCATTGGTCATCTCCGAAGCAAGTATCGGTTGAACAAGACTTGCCCTGTTTATGAAACTCTCTACGGAAAAACTTTTCGTTTCAGGAGAAATCGAAGCTCCTGTGAAAGAGTATCCTCCCACACACGAAGCTCCGATTAAACTTAATACTGTTACAACTAAAATTTTTCTCAAAACCGTAAGGCTTATCGTACAATCAATTTGCCGACCTGCTTATTGTCTATGTTGACAAAGTAAATGCCTTTGTTCTCCAAGCTGATTGTGCCGTTATCATAGCTCTCTATATTCTTTACGGAGCGACCCAAAGCATCTGTTATTCTCACAGAACTTCCTGCCGGAGCGTTCAAGCGGAAATCGCCGCTGCAAGGGTTGGGATATATCGCCACTTGCGAACCTGCATTCAACTCCTCCAAGCCCGAAGCGTAACTTATCGTCAAGTCGTCCAATAGAAGAGAAGACAAATCCGCCGTGGTGTTATTCTCATCGCCCGAAACAAGAGCAATGAAAATCAATTCCGTTGCAGGTGTTTCGGAAAGTTTCACCAATTCCATGGTGAAAGGAGCATAGCCCTCGCTTTTCATCATTTCGGTGTCGCTTGTGAAAGTACTCATTCCGACGATTTGTTTTTGGTCTCCTTCGCTTGCAACCAACAAGGCTTCAAGGAAGAACATGTCATTCTCCGCATCCTTTTGGTCGAACTTGTAGTAACCGCTTATCGAAGTCGGTTGCTCGTTCAAGGACAAACCTCCCTGTAACAGGCTCATGATAACCTCCGGTGTGAAGTCTATGTCCTCATCACCGCCGCTTGTGAACAAGTCGATGATGGCTTGCATGTTTACCGTCGCATTGGTCAGAAATCCCGGAACGACCATGTCGGCACCCACCATTGCGGCGATTACGCTCGGAAGAGGCTTGGGAGCTATCCTTACAGCAGTATTGCCGCCGTTCGCATCGGAAGACTTGTTGATGTCGCAAAGATTAAATCCCATATAACCGAGACTGTTCCAGCCCTGAGGAGAATTGCCGCTCCATGATTCGAAATTACCGTTTGTGAATTGTTGGGCGTATGTCGTGCAGAACGCCATTGCCGCCACCAAAAATAATGATACTCTTTTCATATCCACTGTTGTTTTTATGTGTTACACTCTTTCAATTCCTGTGAAACCGAAAACCAAACATCGAAATGCAGATTTACAGCCTCGCAATCCGCTGCAAAAGTACTACAAAATGTTGATTTGGCAAGATAAAGAGGAGTTTTATTCCGATAAAATCAACAAAAACAAATCCTCCTTGTTCAATGTCGCAATTCGGAACGCCTTTTCGACAAAACAAACTGCCGAAAGAAATTGCCGAAAAGCCGCTTCGTTCAGACTTAACCACAGCTCCTTTCCCGCATTATTCACTCCAAACACTCAGTCCCATTCTTCCCGTCCCGCATATCCCTTGTCCCGTCCCATGTCCCACCCATACTAAAGTATGGGGGTGGGGACTTGGACAGGGACAGTAGGGGATTTATGCTTCGCCTTCGGATTTGACGCTTCGTCCCGCAACGAAAAAGCCCATGGGACAAGAACACGGAGGAAACATCGCAAGGACAGGATAATCCACCTGCTGCAACTTTGCGAACAAAGCACTTGGAAAAGAAAAATGACAAAGACGAATGATTTCGGCATTCTTTTTTTGTATCTTTGCTCCTTTGAGTTATATTAGCGATATAAAACGTAAACACGATGAACAATACAATCAACAGACTGATTATTATCGGCAACGGCTTCGATTTGGCACACGACATGAAAACCAAATACAAAGACTTTGTCAACGGGTATCTTAAGCAACGGATAGAAAGTTTTGATGAAAAAGATTCTGAAGATTTGTTGATCAAAATCAAGTGTAAAAAACAATCTCATAGGTTGTTGAAAGACTACAGACAGTATTTGAAGTTGAAAGAATTGAATATTGAAAGCAGGGTTGAGGCATTACAGTTGGAAGAGATAATGTTGTTGAATATATTGTATGGTAAATTACATCCCAATGAAGGGAATGAGGAAAAAAAAGAGTTTACTGAAGAAGAGGTGCAAGAAATTTTGAATGATTGTACAGAAGAGGAAGAGAATGAGATACATCTTACACAGGGAATTATGCAGTTGATCGAAGAACAGAAAGAGTATTCTGTTGAATACAGTCCGTTTTTCAAAAAGGTTTATGATGAAATAGAGGATAAGAATTGGGTGGATATAGAGTACGCATACTATGAGTATCTATGTAGTCTATTAAAAAAACTTGATCTTTCCGATGAAGAAGATGCCAAGAAAGAGGTTTCCAAGGAAATAGATGAGTTGAATGAAGAAATGAAATTCATCACGAAAAAGTTGGTGGAGTATTTGAAGAAAGAAGATGGAACGTTTGAAGAAAATTCCAGACGAGTAAATAATGAGATACTTGATAAAATGATGATGCCATTATCAGAACAAGAAATAGCAGTTGAAGCATTAGAGTTGTGGGATAGCTTTGTCAAGGAAAATAGTCATAAAAAATTGCAACCAGACAAAATATGGATACTTAACTTCAATTATACAAGTTTGATCCGGTGTTATTATGAAGAAATTACAAAGAAACCCAAATATAATCAGAATGAAATGCGATCTTACCTGAATTATATACATGGCAGTTTGTATGGTAAAGAGGAAATCATATTCGGCTATGGAGATGATAGTGGTGAAATGTATAAGAGACTGTCCGATAAAAACGATAACAGGCTTTTGGAGAATGACAAGACTGTGAAATATCTTGGTTCTTTTTGGTATAGAAATTTTTTCGGCTTTATAGAGTCTGCACCTTTTCAGGTGTGTATCATGGGACATTCGTGCGGTATTTCAGATAGGACTTTGTTAAGCACTATTTTTCAACACGAGAATTGCGTATCGATAAAGCCTTACTATTACTACGATAAAAAGAAAAATAACGATGATTATTATGAGATCATCAAGAATATCAGCCGATGTTTCGATGATAAGAAATTGATGAGAGATAGAGTTGTTAACAAAGACTATTGCGAGCCTCTGCCGCAACCGGTTGAGAAAAAGAATAGGTGATCAGATGAAGAGCGATTGTCGGTGTTGCTTCATTATGAGTTCGTAAGTCTCCACCAATTTGTCGTAGCTGAGAAACTCAACTCTTTTTTTCTCTTTCAAGTCCGTTAATGATGAGAATGACATTTTGTTTTCAAATTCGACTTTGCGTTTTTGATCGGCAACGATGACCATACGGGAATTGAAGTCCGTTAAGTCGCCATATTTCAACAGCGAGTTTTGAAAGTCTGTGGAGTGTTCGACCTCAAAAAAAGCATGAGGCATCAAGATGTTCTCGGGGTCGGAGGCATGAGGTTTGAACCATATAACGTCTATAGTGTCGCTTCGATGGACTAATTTTTCGTAACTATATCGTGGTATTTCGTTCAAGGTGCATAGGTCTGTGAGAGGTGTTTTGTTCAAGAATAATTTGTTCTTATCTTGTGAGGGTACGTATGTTCGCAACTGTTTCATGTTGCCAATTTGTACCAAAAGTGCTTGGTAGTAAGTGTGGTTGAATGTGGCAATCGCTTGCGAGTTCGAGTTGTAGGCGGTTTCTTCCATAATGCCGTCGGCTTCCAAGCGTTTGCGATACTTTTCCAATGCCCACAATCCGGGCTTTACTTTGTATATTTCACTGTTTTCCTGTACTATTCGCCTTATGCTTGCAAAGGGAGTTTTGGTTTTCCATTCGCAGTTCTTTATTTTGAAGACTTCTTGGTATAGCGTACCTAATGTGGCTGCTCCACCCAAGCGTTCAAGGGTCGATATTACTGCTTCGTGTTGCTTCATGATATTGTTCCGTTATCCTTTGCAAAGGTAAGGATAAAACTTTTTCTTGATAGACTGAGCGTGCTTTTTCCCGTATGGTTGTTGCGGAACGGAATTTTTTCATACCTTTGCAGGCTGAATGAGAAATTGTTATTTGAAGTAAATGGTAAGTCGTCATTTCTTACGGGTGAAGGTTCTGCAACAGCTATATGCGTGTGTGACAGCGGAGATGGAGGATGTGGTAAGGGCAGAACAGGGCTTGCTCGACAGCATAGAGCAAACGTATAATCTTGAAGTGTATTTGTTATCGGCGGTTTTGGAGATACGGGATATTGCCGAAAACCAAATCGAAGAGGCAAAAAACAAGTTCTTCCCTACCGAGGAGGAAAAAAATCCCAACATGAGGTTCGTCAACAATGCGTTGATTCATCAGTTGCAGCTTAATGCCGAATTGAGCAAGACTGTCGCCAAGCTGAAGATAAACTGGGCGGAGCAGAGGGATATGCTTAAAAACATTCTCAACCGTTTCAAGGGTTCCGATACTTACAAGGAGTATATGTCCAAGCCGGAGAGTTCCTACGAGGACGAGAAGATGGTGGTGGTTCGCATGATGAAGAACTATTTGTTCAAGAACGAGCCTTTCACGGAGTTCATTTTCGAGAAGCAACTCGGTTGGGAGGGCGACCTTCAATATGTGGGCATGAGCTTCTTGAACCATTTGAAGGATTTCTCGCAGGAGGACGGCAGTGCCAAGCCTTTGTTCCAAATGTTCGACAACGATAAGGATGGTCGCAAGGAGTTCGCCGTGGATTTGTTGAGCAAAAGCCTCGTGCATTTCTCCGATTATGACGATATGTTCCGCAAGCATGTGGAGAATTGGGACATGGAGAGGCTGGCTTTTTTGGACAGGCTTATAATAAAGATGGGCATTACGGAGTTGATATATTGTCCGAGCATTCCGGTGAGGGTTACGATGAACGAGTACATCGAGCTTGCGAAGGAGTTTTCGACGGAACGCAGCAAGTTGTTCGTGAATGGTTTGCTGGATAAGTTCCTTGTCGATTTGAGAGCGGCGGGAAAGATATGCAAGGACGAGTTCGAGGAAGAAAAAACGGAGTGATGAGAAAGTCGATGTTTTGTATTCTTGCCGGCATTTTGCTTCTTGCTTCTTGCGGCAAGGGAAACAAGGGGGAGGAGATTGATGCCTCTGTGGTGGATCAGCCGACGAGCATAAAGTTCGAGCGGGATGTGATCGATTTCAAGCGTGTCGAGGCAGGGGAGAAGGTGAGCGGAAGTTTCAAGTTTACGAACACGGGTAAGAATAACCTCGTCATCTATGAGGTGAACACGTCTTGCGGTTGTACGGTGGCGGATTATCCTCGCGGAGAGATTGCACCCGGTGAGAGCGGCATGATTTCGGTCAGCTATGATTCAGATGGTGCAAACGGCATGAGGATTACCAAGCAGGTAACGGTGAATGCGAACACCAAGCCTGCCAAAACGAACCTCAGGATTATTGCAGACGTGTATTAGGACAGAGAAATGAAAGAACAATCAATAAACAATAGAAAATGAATTTGTTAAACGTTTTATTACAAGCACAAGGCGGTGGTGGGGCAATGGGCTCCATATTGATGTTGGTGGCGATAGTGGTTATATTCTACTTCTTCATGATTCGCCCTCAGCAAAAGAGACAAAAGGAAGAGAAAAAGTTCAGAGAAGCATTATCGAAAGGACAGAGGGTCGTTACGATAGGCGGTTTGCATGGTAAGATTGCCGATGTGAAGGAGACGAGCGTTTTATTGGAGATTGCCGACAATGTGAAGGTGGAAGTGGAGAAGTCTGCAATAGCGATGAGCGTTGCTCCCGTACAAAAGTAATACCGTACGAAATCGAGAAAACAAGACAGCGTCTTTGCCGGTTAAGGGTCGAGACGCTTCGTTTTATACAGGGGGAGTACCGATGTCGAAGAACAACGAGAGAAAGAATGTTTTGCAAAGGCTGTTGACCGATCGCAGGGTGCGGGTCATGTCGGTGTGTCTTTGTTTGAGCGTTTTTCTTTGGTTGTTCGTAACCTTGGGAAAGAATTATCAATACACGCTCTCGGTACCCCTGACGTTTGAAAGCAGCGAACAGCCGGACAGGCAGTTCTTTTGCAGCGACAGCGTGGTCGAGGTGCATTTGACGACGAACGGTTTCGATTGGCTGACGAGCAGCTTGTCGGTTCGCAGGGCAGGAACGTTGCATATAGACGTCGCTTCGCTTTCCATGAACATGAAAAGCGGTTATGCGAAAATCCCCACGGGCTTTCTGAACAAACAAGTACTAGATGCAATCGGCATGAGCAATGTGCCGATGGAGATAATGCCCGATACGTTGAGCCTGCGGTGGAAGAAGACTTACTCGAAGTCCGTGCCGCTTGTCGGCAGGGTTAGGGTGGAGTGCGAACAACCCTTTGCATTGTTCGGTACGCCCAAGTTGCTTGTCAACCGCATAGAGTTGGAGGGAACGCGTGATGAACTAGAAAAGACGGACACTCTTTACACCAAGGAAATCACTCTGAAAGGTGTAAATCGCAACCTGATAACCTTTGTACCCGTGGATTTCGATTATTCTTCCGACCGGTTGAACGTGCAGATGAGCATGGTGGGTTTAAGGGTGGAGGTGAAGGAATACACGGAGAACACCATAGAGCTTCCCGTCGAAGTCATAACAGGCAGGGGCGAGAAGATAAAGCTCTATCCTCCGACGGTGAAATTGAGGTATAAGGTCGCAATGGACGACTATCGCAAGGTGAACACAGACGACATAACGGCATACGTGCTTGCGGAGGGCAGCAACAGGAAACGGAAGTTGAGGGTCATGCTGAACAATCTGCCGGAGATGATAAAAGTCATGTCTATAGAGCCGCCAAAATTGGATTACGTGATAAAGAAATGAAGACAAGAGTGGGATTGACAGGCGGAATAGGTTGCGGGAAGACGCTGGTTGCACAGGTGTTCGAACATTTCGGCGTGGCGGTGTTCTATTCCGATATGCAGGCAAAGCAGCTGTACGATGATGAGGCTTTCCTCGAAAAGATTGCGGAGCGTTTCGGCAGAGACATCATCGAAGACGGCAGGTTGAACCGCCGGAGGCTCGCCGACAAGGTCTTTGCCGATAAGGAGAAACTGCAAACGCTCAATTCCATGGTACACCCCGAGGTCTTCAAACGTTTCGACGAATGGGCTGAAAGGCAGAAGTCGCCATACGTCATCATGGAAAGCGCCATTCTGTTTGAAAACTCCCTGCAACATCATTTCGATGCAATCATCAGCATAAGCGCTCCGGAAGAGGTGGTGCTGCAAAGGGTGATGTCGCGTGATGATTGCAGCAGGGAGCAGGTGCTGCAAAGGATAAGAAACCAAATGCCGCAGGAGGAGAAAAACGCCTTGGCGGATTATGTCATTCTACACGATGGCACGACCATGCTTATCCCTCGGATACTGTCGATTCATAACGATATATTGAAGCATTGCATCAAGAACGAAAAGAGCAAAGACTAACACGGAAAAACGATAAATAAGATGAAAAAACAACTGTTGTTTTCGGCATTGGCGTTATTCGCATTTGCAGCCCATGCCCAGTTAAGCACAAATGAAATGCCTCCTTCCTTTTCCTCGAAGGAA
>SAMEA104315437__coassemble_1114_pt1 | contig 10094 bp, 7 predicted proteins | sample SAMEA104315437__metabat2_low_PE_039 | metagenome-assembled genome bin SAMEA104315437 (sample SAMEA104315437) | gut metagenome | biome: Monkey gut; feature: monkey-associated habitat; material: faeces | place: China | collected 2013 | reverse complement strand
TGACCATAACAAATGGTCTAACCGATAAGTTGCATTTGTGAGTGGAATTCAGCTATCATAGAAATGATGGTCTTGAAATTCCGCTCAAACAAGCGGCTACAGGTCTTATTTCATTCGCTTACCTTGCCCGGCTGCTCGAAAACGGATACCTTCGCAAAGATACGCTGCTGATAATAGACGAACCGGAAGCCCATTTGCACCCTAAATGGATTGTGGAATACGCTCGTATGTTGGTGTTGGTTCAAAAGCAACTTGGCGTTAAAATAGTCCTTTCAAGTCATAATCCCGATATGATTGCAGCCATAGATTCCATATCCCGTAAAGAAGGAGTTGCAGACCGCACAAATTTTTATTTTGCCAAAGCCTGTGAAAAAGACAACTTCCGGTACATCTTTGAAAAACAAGACTCCATAGGCGAAATATTCGATTCGTTCAACATTGCACTTACAAGGATAGAAGAGTATGGCGAAGATTGATAAGAAGATTGACAATGTATATTGCGAAGATGTATTAAGCAGTTGCCGTACTTACAAGAACTACAAATGCACTTTTGAAGAAATAGTACAAAAGGATAGCGGCGATAAAGATTTTGGCTTCGATAAAAAACGTATTCTAAAAATGCAATCCTTTGATGTAGATGAGATTGAAAGGAATACAGGCAAAAGTGGAAATAAAAATTGCACCATGGATTTGGTAATAGGAATTGCTTCATTTGACTGTACCGAACGCAAATTTTCCAACAGACGATTATTACCCGTAGAACTAAAACTCAACTGCAAATCATTCAATCCTAAAATAATAGGTGATTTGAAAAATAAAGATGAACACACTCGTGCGATGGAATGGAACGGCGTTTGGGTTTCTGGCTTTTGAAGATTTTGAGAAACAGGGTTTTGTATTCTTGAATTATTGTGGTTACTTGTTGATGCGAAGCAGGGTGACGTTTGTTCTTATGGCGAATAAGTGTATAGGAATGGAGAAATTTATCGGTTTTTATTACCTTTGCGGTATTCAAAGTTTCGTGGTATGAATTGGAAATTACGTTTTTTCGTTTTGTTTTTTGCCATTGGGGCATGTAATTGTCTTTCGGCTCAGGGCAGGGCGGATAAGGATTTCGAGAAAGCGAGGAATTTGTTTGCCAAGGGCAAGACAGAACAGGCGGAGACTTTGCTTTTGAAAATCACCGATAAGCATTCGGATTATGCTCCGGCTCATCTGGCTTTGGGTGAGTTGTATTTCGTTCGCAAGGACTTTGAAACGGCCAAGCGTCATTTGCTTATTGTCGTGCAGAAGGACGAGCGGTTCGATTTGAATGTTTACCGCAAGTTGGCGGATATTTATGATAGTGAAAGGAAGTGGGATAGTGCGATTGTGTTCTTGAATTCTTACTTGCGGCTTGCTCCTGACAGGGAAGCATACGCCGAACGCAGGGCGGAGGCGGAGCATAAAATCGATTGTTTACGGTTCAGGGCGGAGGCGGTTCAAAACCCTGTTCCATTCTCTCCCGAGAACATGGGTGGGAACATAAACAGCGAGGGAAACGAATACCTGCCTGCAATGACAGCCGACTTGTCGGAAATATTGTTTACCCGCCAAAGCTTTGTGGAGGAGGGTAGGCCTGCGGCGGAAGACTTCTTTATTTCCAAAAGAGAGGGAATGCAATGGCAGCCTGCGGTGAAATTGCCGGGTGTTTTGAACTCGGATTTCAACGAAGGGGCGGGGTGTTTGTCGCCGGACGGAAGATATATTTATTTCACGAGGTGCGGGGCGGGGGATTCTCACGGCAGTTGCGATATTTACCGAAGCGAGCGAATGGGAACGCAATGGGGCAAGCCCGAGAACCTCGGTGCTAATGTCAATTCTTCCTCTTGGGACGCTCAACCGAGCATTGCTTCCGATGGAAGAACTCTTTTCTTTGTATCCAACAGGGCAGGCGGTTTCGGCGAAAGCGATATATATTATTCCTATCTTAAAGACGACGGGACGTGGACAAAAGCCAAGAATTGCGGAGAGGCGATAAACACTCCCGGAAAGGAAATGTCTCCCTTCATTCACCCCTCCAATCAAATGCTTTACTTCTCTTCCGACTACCATTGCGGCATGGGCGGCTTGGATATATTCTATTCCCGCTTGGAAAACGGCAGATTCACTCCGCCAATCAATCTCGGCTATCCGATAAACACCGAGGCAGACGAGAGCAGTTTCATTGTGTCGGCTCATGGAGACTATGCCGTTTATGCAAGTCAGCGGGCGGACGGTCGGGGCGGCTTGGATTTGTACGCTTTCGAGCTTTATGCCGAGGCAAGACCCGTTGCGGTTACATATATGCGGGGAAAAATATATGATAAGGAGAGCAAAAAAGCTGTCAGAGCTTCGTTTGAAATCCGTAATTTGAAAACCTCGCGTATCGTTTCCTCGGGTTATTCCGACCCTGTGAGCGGAGAATACCTTATATGCCTGCCTGTCGGAAGCGATTATGCTTTTTCGACCAATGCAGAAGGCTATTTGTTCTTTTCGGAGAACTTTTCTCTTGCGACAGATGACGGGAAAGAATCCTTTGAAAAGGACATCGAATTAAGTAGAATAGAGGTTGGCAGCAGCCTTGTGCTGCATAATATATTTTTTGCCAACAACAGCAGCGATTTGTTGGCTGAATCGTTCGTGGAATTGAATACCTTGGCAGAGCTTTTGAAGAATAATCCGAATTTGAAAGTGGAAATAGGCGGACACACCGATGATGTGGGTGGAGAGGAGTACAATTTGAAACTTTCGCAAAAGCGTGCCGAAGCCGTGAAAAACTATCTTGTGGAAAAGGGAACGGATCCGCAGAGGTTGTCTTGCAGGGGTTACGGTTTCTCGAAGCCGATAACGGATAATTCTTCGGAAGATTTGAGAGCCATGAACAGAAGAACCGAAATAAGAATAACGGGTAAATGAGAGAGAAAATAAGAAATTTGGAGGACTTGGATTTGCTTTCGTTGTTTGGAACGAACGGAAGAAATCTGAGGTTTTTGGAGATATTGTTTCCTGACGTGGTTTTGGTGCAGAGAAACAAGAGTTTGATAATCCGCGGTGAAGAGGCAGGGATAGAGGAGTTCGAGAGGTTTTTGGAAGAGTTGTTGAAACGGTTTGTCATTGAGGGAGAAATGGACGAGAACACGATAATGCAGGTGCAGACGGGCTGCAAGATTTTGCCGGAGGAGGAAACGGATGTGTTGGTTTACGGGCAGAACGGATTGAAGGTGCGGGCGAGAACGGAAAATCAGCGGAAGATGGTCGAGCAGATAGGCAGAAATGATATGCTTTTTGCAATAGGTCCTGCGGGAAGCGGCAAAACATACACTGCCGTGGCTTTGGCTGTACGTGCATTGAAATCGAAACAGGTGCAAAGGATTGTTCTGACACGTCCTGCCGTTGAAGCAGGAGAAAATCTCGGCTTTTTGCCGGGGGATATGCGGGACAAGCTCGACCCGTATCTGCAACCGCTTTACGATGCCCTGCGGGACATGCTTTCGAGACAGCGTTTGGAGAAACTGATAGAGACAGGTGTCATAGAGATTGCCCCGTTGGCTTTTATGAGAGGCAGAACCCTTGACAAGGCTTTCGTCATTCTGGACGAGGCACAGAACGCTACCATGCCGCAGTTGAAGATGTTCCTGACGAGAATGGGCAAAAGTTCCAAGTTCGTCATAACGGGAGACTGCACACAGGTGGATTTGCCGAAGAATCAAAGTTCAGGATTGCTGCCTGTTTTGGAAAGATTGCAGCATATAAGGGAAATATCGGTGATAAAGCTCGGTGCTTGCGATATTGTGCGGCATCCGCTTGTGTCGAAGATAGTTCAAGCCTTGGATTAAAAAGAAAATGACATGAAGAAGCGGCTGATTGCTTTATTCCTTTCGGTGGTCTCGTTCTGCGTTTTTGCCCAACCGTCTTTGCGTTTCGAGGAAAACAAGGGACAATGGGACGAAAAGGTGTTATATATGGCGAGAATGAGCAACGGGTTCGTCTTTGCAAGAGAGGACGGCTTGTTGTTCGTGTATTCTTCGCCGCATTTGCACAGCCATGAAGCAGAAAAGAACGATTCTTTGCTTAATATGAAGCATGCTTTCCTTTTGCAACCTGTCGGAATGAGGAGATGCAATCCGCAGGCATCGGAAAGAATGCAGGGATACAGCAATTACTTCATAGGAAACGAAAAATCGAAATGGCAAAGTAATGTTGCGGCTTATTCCATGCTTGTTTACAAGGACGTTTACGATGGGGTGGATTGGCGGATTTATAGCGAGAACGGTGCTTTCAAGCATGAGTTCGTGCTTCATGAAGGGGCAAATCCGGAAAACTTGGAATTGCTTTACGAAGGTGTCGATGAGGTTGAGATAATCGGCGGGGAGTTGAACTTGAAGCTCTCGGTCGGAGAGTTGACGGAGCGAAAGCCGTATGCCTATCAACTTTATGGGAAAGAGAAAAGGCAGGTCGAAGCAGCATTTGAAAGAAAGGGAAAGGGAATAGGCTATAAGCTCGGAATGTATGACCGTGAAAGAGATTTGATAATAGACCCTTCGTTGATTTTTTCGACTTATTCCGGTTCTGTTGCGGACAACTGGGGCTTTACTGCGACATACGATGCCTACGGAAACCTTTATTCCGGTTCCATTGTCATAGGAACAGGCTATCCGACAAGTACGGGAGCTTTCTGCGACAGTTTCGGAGGGGTATGGGATTGTGCAATCAGCAAGTTTTCCGCCGATGGCAGGCAGTTGATTTACTCTACATATCTCGGAGGAACATATAGCGATATGCCGCACAGCATGATTGTCGATGGAAGTAACGAATTGATTGTGTTCGGAACCACGGGCAGCCATGATTTTCCCACAACCGATGGAGCATATCAAAGATTTTTTTCCGGCGGAACGGCTGTTACATACGATGGTTCGGTGCAATTTCCTCACGGAGTGGACTTATATGTCAGCAGACTTTCGACCGATGGAACGCAACTCAGGGCTTCGACATATATAGGCGGCAGTGCAAACGACGGGTTGAACTATCGGGAGCGGTACAACAGCAACAGGCTTATTACTTATCTCGGAAATGATTCGCTATATGCCAATTACGGCGATGGAGCAAGGGGCGAACTTGTAACAGATGATGGAAACAATGTATATGTCGGTTCTTCCACCTTTTCTTTCGACTTTCCCGTTGCCAATGCATTCCAGCCACAGACGGGCGGAGGACAGGATGGGGTGGTTTTCAAGCTGGATTACACATTAAGCACTTTGTTGTTTTCCTCTTATATAGGCGGCAGCGGCGATGATGCGGTGTTCAGCATCGATACGGATAAGGATTATCGCCTTTATATCACCGGAGGAACGGTTTCTAATAACTTTCCGACAACTCCTAATGCGTATAACGCCTCTCATAACGGCGGAACGACCGATGCTTTTCTTGCTTTGGTGTCATACGATGGCTCACAGCTGTTGGCATCGAGCCTTTTCGGTTCGGAGGCTTTTGATTTGTCTTATTTCGTAAGAACAGATCGCCGCGGCTATCCCCATATCTTCGGACAGACCAAGGCAAGCGGCAGCACGCTTGTGCATAATGCCCGATACAGCATACCGAACAGCGGGCAGTTCATAGCCAAATTCACTCCTGCAATCGACAGTTTGATTTTCAGTACCGTCTTCGGAACAGGAGATAACAGCATAAATATATCGCCATCGGGCTTTTCGGTCGATGTGTGTGGCAGGATTTATGCTGCCGGTTGGGGAAAGTTTTTCAAATATCTGCCTAATCTTCCTGCCGTTTTCGGAACAATGAACATGCAAACGACGCCCGATGCTTATCAGTCGCAGACCGACGGACAGGATTTCTACATTATATCTCTTGCTTCCGATGTTTCGAGTTTGGATTATGCCACTTTCCTCGGAGAGTTGAGCAGTAGTGCAAATGCAGGTATAGATCACGTTGACGGAGGTACAAGTCGCTTCGACAGGTACGGCAGTTTGTATCAATCCGTTTGTGCAAGCTGTGGCGGAAGCAATGGCTTCCCTGTTTTCCCTGTCGATGTGTGGAGTTCGGAGAATGGTTCGACGAATTGCAATGCCGTTGCATTCAAATTCAATGTTCATTCCGATTATGCCGTAGCTGATTTCGACCTGCCGGAATACGTTTGCTTCCCCGACACTCTGCGATTGAACAATCTCGGACGGGGAGATGATTTCCTGTGGCTTTTCGGCGACGGAAGCACTTCAACAGAAGTAAATCCTAAACATGTTTATGCCCAAAGCGGAATTTACGACATTACGCTGATTGCTTATAAGCATGATGCTTGTTGGAGTTCCGACACTTTGACAAAGCGTATCATTCTTTTGGATTCGCATACCGATACATTGGAAAGCAAGGTTACATGCCCCGGAGATTTGATTCAAATCGGCATAAACGCCTACCCGCAATCCTCCGTGAGCTATTCTTGGCAGCCTGCAAGCGGTTTGAGCAGCACCGTTGTGCCTAATCCGTACGCAGCCGTGCAGAACACGACGACTTATCGGCTCATCGTTTCCACGCCTCAATGTTCGGACACTCTCGTTCAGACAATCGAAATCGATGAATTGTCGTTGGAATTTCCTGATACGGTGAACTATTGCAGCGTTCCATACGAATTGCATCTTCCGTCCGGTATTCCTGCCGACTATCTTCTGAGTGCATCTTTCCGAAGGAATTTTTCGGATAGTGTGAATGCCGTAGGCGGTACGATAACTCTTGACACTGCGTCTTCCTCGTGGCTTTATGTCCGTATCCGAAGGGGGAATTGTTTTGGTGAAGACAGTATTTTCATGAACTATAACGGCGGTTTTCTTCATGTGAATACACATGACACACGTTGCAACAGCGAAAGCAATGGTTCTGCCATTGTCGTGGCAAGCGGTTTTACGTCGCCTTTGTTCTTTCAATGGAGCAACGGAGCGAGCGGTACGGCCTTGGATTCCATCGGAAACCTTGCCGTCGGAAATTATAGCATTACGGTAAGCGATGCAAACGGTTGTTCGGTAAGTCTCGGTTTCGCAATCGATTCTCCGGATAACCTTGTTACGAAACCGGAGTACACCAACAATCATTGCCAAAATGAATGCAGTGCCGCTATTTCGCTTAATCCTTCCGGAGGAGTGCAACCTTACAATATTGTATGGAACAACGGAGTTGTGGGAGGTGAACTTTCCGGTCTTTGCAGCGGTGATTACATTTACACTCTTACCGATGCACAGGGTTGTTCCATTACGGATACCATACGGATAATCGATACAGATACATTGAATCTGACATTGACCGCAACGGAAAATAATTGTCCGGAAGGTTGCGGGGCGGTCATCACGTCTTTTGCCTCGGGTGGCAGCCTGCCATACTCATATCTTTGGTCGAATGGGGCAACGGACAAGGACATAAGCGAAGCCTGTTGCGGGGAATACGTTTTGGCATTGACTGATGCCAATAATTGTCGAACACAAAGTACGATTATCGTTACCCATACGGACTTGTTCGAGGACTTTTCGGCAAGTGCCGAGCCTGAAAGGGTGTTTGATGGTCAGGAAGTCCGACTTTCCTCCACACGTATTGCGGGAATGCGTTACACTTGGTCGCCTGCCGAAAATCTTACGTCGCCTCATTCCTCTTCAACCACGGCGATGATGTATCAAAGTACTCTTTTCCATGTTTCCGTCAGCGACGGATATGGTTGCAAGGCAGAGGACAGCGTTCTTGTAGAGGTCGAGGTGATAAATTGCGGCAGACCTGACATATATGTTCCCAATATATTCACGCCGAACGGCGATGGAAAGAATGATGTTCTCTTTGTCGTCGGAGAGAAAATAGATAATTTCACCTTTGAAGTATTCGACCGTTGGGGCGAAAAGGTATTTGCTACCTCCGATTTGCAAGAAGGTTGGGACGGAACGTACAAAGGCAGGCAATGCGATGCGGCTGTATATTTTTACAGTTTGGAAGTGCGTTGTCTCGGTGGCAAGACATACAAAGAAGGCGGCGATATAACGTTGATAAGATAAAGATATGGCAAACAAAAGCAAGTATTACGTAGTTTGGAAAGGCAGAAAACAAGGTATATTCGATAATTGGGACGACTGCAAACAATCCGTATTCGGATATGACGGTGCAAAATACAAATCCTTCGAGACACTGACGCAGGCAAGGGAAGCATTCAAGCGATCTCCCGATAAGTTCATTTACCGAAAGCAGGCAACGCCGCAAGTGAAGCAGACTTCCCGCACGTCTTATCTGCCGATAACCGACAGCATAGCCACAGATGCAGCATGCAGCGGCAATCCCGGGGTGATGGAATACAGAGGTGTTTATGTGGCAACGGGAAAGACTATTTTCTATTACAAACACCCGCACGGCACCAACAACATAGGCGAATTTCTCGGCATAGTCCATGGTTTGTCCTACCTTAAACGTCGCGGGCTTTCCCAACCGCTATATACCGACAGTGTCAATGCCATAAAATGGGTGGAGCAGAAGAAATGCAAAACCAAGATGGAACGCAACGAAAAGAACAAAGACCTCTTCGATTACATAGCAAGAGCAGAAAAATGGTTGCAGGAAAATACATATACAACCGAAATAATAAAGTGGGATACGCAAAGTTGGGGTGAAATCCCCGCAGACTTCGGACGAAAATAAGAAAGGATTTTCGCATGACCAAATAGGTTTCAATCCACGCTCCCGCGTAGGGAGCGACTCTTCCCGAATTTCTTTTGATTTGTCATATATTTTGTTTCAATCCACGCTCCCGCGTAGGGAGCGACTTTTTGATTTTCAAAATGATACTCAATTTCCAGAGTTTCAATCCACGCTCCCGCGTAGGGAGCGACCGTCTTATCATGTATGCTTGGTAACCCTCTCATGGTTTCAATCCACGCTCCCGCGTAGGGAGCGACCAATCCTTGCATACATTATCTTTACAGCGTTCAGGTTTCAATCCACGCTCCCGCGTAGGGAGCGACTGGGTAGTATCTAAGTAATTTTGCTACCATATCAGTTTCAATCCACGCTCCCGCGTAGGGAGCGACCACTCGGAAAACCCGACAGCTACATAATAGGAGCGTTTCAATCCACGCTCCCGCGTAGGGAGCGACTGCAGTGGGTTACGACCCCTCGCTATTGTCGGACGGGTTTCAATCCACGCTCCCGCGTAGGGAGCGACCGTACTTTGATATTGACCCTGAATGGTTCAAGGGGTTTCAATCCACGCTCCCGCGTAGGGAGCGACAAGCGGGAGCTTGCTAAGTTGCGTAAGGCAATCGAGTTTCAATCCACGCTCCCGCGTAGGGAGCGACTTGAAGCAGCATTAAAAAGCATTTGCTTTTACGTTGTTTCAATCCACGCTCCCGCGTAGGGAGCGACGCACAAGGTAAGACTATAAATAAGTACTGTGATGTTTCAATCCACGCTCCCGCGTAGGGAGCGACTAAACCTTTCTTTTTAACTCTTACAATTAACGACGAGTTTCAATCCACGCTCCCGCGTAGGGAGCGACCAGGCGATGGAGCGGATAGTTTCCCTTATGAACTTGTTTCAATCCACGCTCCCGCGTAGGGAGCGACACTCCTCGGCTGGCAAAAGGTCGAGGAGTATAAGGTTTCAATCCACGCTCCCGCGTAGGGAGCGACATAATCTACAAAAAAAGTGTCCCGCCGAAAAAAGTTTCAATCCACGCTCCCGCGTAGGGAGCGACAGCCCAGCAGTCGCATAATATGCTGTAACTCATGTTTCAATCCACGCTCCCGCGTAGGGAGCGACACAGATGATGCTGTACCAATCGCATTTGGCTGTGTTTCAATCCACGCTCCCGCGTAGGGAGCGACTTTTTACGAAAGTAAAGGTTGGTTCGTCGGGTCGTTTCAATCCACGCTCCCGCGTAGGGAGCGACGAACAAAGGAATAATCAACGAGACGGCATTATTGCTGTTTCAATCCACGCTCCCGCGTAGGGAGCGACAACTCCCCTTTCGTGCTTATCTTCCTCGTACATTGTTTCAATCCACGCTCCCGCGTAGGGAGCGACCTCCCCAACACATCAAGTTC
>SAMEA104315437__coassemble_1088_pt1 | contig 10315 bp, 9 predicted proteins | sample SAMEA104315437__metabat2_low_PE_039 | metagenome-assembled genome bin SAMEA104315437 (sample SAMEA104315437) | gut metagenome | biome: Monkey gut; feature: monkey-associated habitat; material: faeces | place: China | collected 2013 | reverse complement strand
AGCCGAAGAAGACAGAGACTACTACTTGGAAAGACGCTACCCGGCCTTCGGAAACCTTGTTCCGAGAGACATAGCATCGAGAGCAGCCAAAGAACGTTGCGACGCAGGCTACGGAGTGGGAAGCGGACAAGCCGTTTACCTCGACTTCAAATCCGCAATCGAACGATTGGGCAAAGAAAAAGTGGAAGCACGCTACGGCAACCTCTTCCAAATGTACGAGAAAATCGTACGAAACACCTATGATGATTTACCCTGCGGTACACTACACCATGGGCGGACTCTGGGTCGATTACGAATTGCAAACAACGATAGAAGGCCTCTTCGCAGCCGGCGAAGCCAACTTCTCCGACCACGGAGCAAACCGCTTGGGAGCCTCCGCCCTCATGCAAGGATTGGCAGACGGATACTTCGTATTACCATACACAATACAAAACTACCTGTCCAAGGAAATCTACTCCTCCCCTATCCCGACAACCGCACCCGAGTTCGAAGCCGCAGAAAACGAAGCAGCAGCCAAAATCGAAAAACTCATGAACATCAAAGGCTCACGCAGCGTTGACAGCTTCCAAAAACAACTCGGACACATCATGTGGGAATACGTCGGAATGGGCAGAACAAAAGAAGGCCTGACCAAAGCAATCCCTATGATACACGCCTTGAAAGAAGAATTCTGGAAAGACGTCCGCATAACAGGCGATGCGAACTCCATGAACCCCGAATTGGAAAAAGCCCTTCGCTTCTCCGACCACGTCGAATTGGCAGAACTCATCGCACAAGACGCACTCCACAGAGAAGAAAGCTGCGGAGGCCACTTCCGTGAAGAACACCAAACGGAAGAAGGCGAAGCAAAACGAGACGACGAGAACTTCATGTACGTAGCCGCATGGGAATACAAAGACAACGGCGAACACGAACTCCACAAAGAAGAATTGAATTACGAATTTATAAAAGTTCAACAAAGAAATTACAAGTAAAATGAACCTAACCTTGAAAATATGGCGTCAAGAGAATGCAAGAGCAAAAGGACGCTTTGAAACATACAAATTGGAAAACATTTCGCCCGACTGTTCTTTCTTGGAAATGTTGGACATCTTAAACGAACAATTAGTCGATAAACTATCCCACCCCGTATGCTTCGACAACGACTGTCGCGAAGGCATCTGCGGCATGTGCGGACTATATATCAACGGACGCCCACACGGTCCCGACGACGGCGTAACCACCTGCCAGCTTCACATGAGAAGATTCAAAGACGGCGACACCATCGTAATAGAACCATGGAGAGCCAAACCTTTTCCTATCATCAGAGACTTGGTCGTTGACAGAACAGCCTTCGACAAAATAATCCAAGAAGGCGGATACATCTCCGCCACCACCGGCGGCGTACCCGACGCAAACGCAATACCGATACCGAAACACAAAGCAGATGAAGCCATGGATTCCGCCTCCTGCATAGGCTGCGGAGCCTGCGTGGCAGCCTGCAAGAACGCCTCGGCCATGTTGTTCGTCTCCGCAAAAGTCTCCCAAATGGCACTCTTGCCGCAAGGAAGACCGGAAGCAGCCAAAAGAGTACAAGCCATGGTAGCCAAGATGGACGAACTCGGCTTCGGAAACTGCACCAACACCTACGCCTGCGAAGCAGAATGCCCGAAAAGCATAAAACGCAGCAACATCGCACGCATGAACCGCGAGTTCCTCTGTGCGAAGACCTGCTCCGAAGAATAAACGATGTAGTAGAACACACTAAGACGAGAGGAACCGTCCCCGAAAAGGCGGTTCCTCTTTTTATATCCCCCTTCCGCAACGACAGAACGCCACATCGTTTTCACGAAAGCCCCCAAAAAAAACAAAAACCACACAACGCCTCTGCAAACACAACCCCTGCAACACATTCGCATTCTTTCGCAAGTACAATCCGAATGAAATTTCGTACCTTTGCCCTTGGTGAATTTTATTACTCGATTCCGATAATATTCCTTTAAACGGTAAAGCACGAGGCAGCAAAACACAAAGAAAACAACAAACATGGCAAACCATTCAGACCATTGAACACCATGGAAAACGAAATAAACAAGCATGTAGTTCGGTCGGCAACATCAAGCGACTATACATTGTATTCCGATGTATGCACCATCATTGAGCATGGACGGCAACAAGCCTACGCAGCCATCAATCAATCCATGATAGAAACCTATTGGCACATCGGTCGCCGCATAGTGGAAGAAGAACAAAACGGAGAACACAGAGCAGAATACGGAGAGCGCATCATAGAGAACCTTTCCAAGCAACTCACACTCCGCTATGGCAAAGGCTTCAGCAAAAGATACCTTGCTTATTTTCGCAAGTTCTATCTGACCATTAACGATATACAGATTTTGCAAACATGTTTGCAAAATCTCACATGGTCGCATATATTCAAAGCATTGAGAGCAGAAGACACAACCGCCGTCCGTTGGTATCTTGAAACGGCATCGAAAGAGATGTGGAGCGTGCGGACGCTCGACAGGAACATCTCGACCCAATACTACGAGAGGCACTACACCCTCCCCACCCTGCCCACGGAAGAACAAGAGCCGAACAAGTTCGAACTGTTGAAAAGCCCCATCGTGGCAGAGTTCTTGGGCTTCAAGCAAGACAACACATTCTCCGAAGAAGAGTTGGAAACGGCAATCATCAACCACTTGCAGGAATTTCTGATGGAACTCGGACGAGGATTTGCCTTCATGGGACGGCAACAGTTGGTGAAAACGGACACACAGGACTACTACATCGACCTCGTCTTCTACAACGTCGTATTGAAGTGCTACGTGCTGATAGACCTCAAAATAGGAACCATCACACATCAAGACGTGGGACAAATGGACATGTACGTACGCATGTACGACGAATTGAACCGTACCGAAGGCGACAATCCGACCATAGGCATCGTTCTCTGCTCCGAAACGAGCAAAGACATAGCCCGCTACTCCATACTCAAAGGCAACGAACAACTCTTTGCCGCCAAATACAAAACCTACCTTCCGACCGAAGAGCAACTACGCACCGAAATCGAACGACAAAAAGAAATATACAAACTGCAACACAACAGATAAGGCATCGTTAAAGCGTTATCCGAACCTCATCAATTATTCTCTTGGAAGTTTTCCACCTGTTCCATAACCTGCCTGAATACTTCCGGACTATACTGAGGCGGATAACCGTTTTTGACCAAACAGACTTTTATATCAAACTTCAGTTGGTCTCGCACATTCTTGTTGTTTAGCCAATCCGCAAACGATGACTTCAAATCTATCAACTCCTTAATCTTCTTCACCAACGCCTTGCATTTGTCGTTGACAACAATTCCGTTTTCGTTCTTATCCTTTCCATATTCAAAATTTATTCCACATTTGGTCATACAAAATACATTAAGCGTTATTGTAATTTCTCATAATTAGTGATTTATAGAACTCTTTGGGAGATTTTGACTCTTTATGTGTTTAGCAGAATAACGATAACTCAGAAAATAGAACAACTAAACATATTCAATACTAATCACCATTATGCTTTATATCTCTGAAACTCATCAAATTTCTTTTTAAGTTTATACAATTCCGAATTGGGAGCAATAAGATCCCCACGATAATTTTTGTAATACCTAAGGATGTGACGGAACTTTTTGTTGTTTGTAAGTTCTTCAATATGATTAAAATCATTCTTGAAAATTAACGGATAAAGTTCCTCTCTTTCTTCATCTGTCAATTCAGCCATTTCATGACGCCATTTTTGAGTATAGCCAAGATGTTCAAAAAATAATCTGTATAAAATAAAGGTTTCTGGCATGATGAGGAGTTCCATATATTCATCAACATTCTTGCCAAAAGCTTTTTCAAAGAATGAGATTCCACGTCCGATTTTGCCTTTGGTCGCATTTAATATAGCTTGAATAGAGCGAATGTATTTTCTGTTCCAGTGCTCTCCAATAAAATCCCGATCGTGACTATGTTCATCACGTATTGGATGATACTTCATTGGAAATGAATAGATGTTTACATCCAATGATTCACACAAATCCACGTTGATTCTCATTCTATGATATAACTCTTCAGGTTTGTCTTTGAAATTGTAAAGTAGATAATTAGAGAAATCCTTCATTCCAGAATTTGCACTCATTGTTAAGGCTTTCGTATAAGCCAGTTCTGTCTTTACATCATCAAAAGCAATACGGAGCGGACGTACAGGAATCAAAGAGAGAAGCTCTACAATATCCTTGGTAAAAAGACGGCAATCTACACCCTGATTGAAGTCTATAAAGCGTAAACGTCCCTTTTGCTTTGCGTATTTTTTATCAAAGAAAAAAGCAAAATCCTTATAAGTTCTTATTAAAGCTTCTTTTGTACAAGTATCTGCATGGAGTAAGCCATTATCTTCCCTAAGGCGATAGATAACAGTACGCTCATCCTCACTTAAACTTTTCAGCTCATTTAACTCTCTCAAAAGTTTCCAGCTCTTTCGAATATAAGCACGGTCATTCATGCTGAGACGTAGGTTGCGAATGGCAATATTATACTGATTTGGCTCAAGATATTTTGCACCAGGAACAAAACCACAAGAACGGATATCTTCAATAATCGTTGGTAATTGCTTGGACGCAAGCACATTATTATCCATTAAAAGAAGATTCCTCTGGTCGCCATAGAGCCTACGAGTACGTTCAATTCGATCTTTTAACGGCAAATACTCTTGGTACTTGGGCTCAAGGATAGGTACAGCACAAAATGGACAATGACGAATACAACCACGAGTTGAATAACTATAAAATGCACCACTATCAGGATAAACATAATCAATCTCATCAAGTATAGAATAATCCAAAGGCAATTCATCAATTACGTAGGGGTTATCTTCGTCAATGTCTTTGTATGGAGTATGCAAAGTGCCTTTGTGGGGTCTTATACCTGTTGCAGCCTCTATTTCGTTAGGTTGAATAGATGCCAAAACTCCACCTACCATCAGATTCTTCTTGTCCTTCACCATGAGTTTCGCAAATTCAATAGTTTCTATTGTAATATTCCAATAGAAAGTAAACAAGGTAGTCACACCAACCCAATCCCATTTTGGATGATTGATGTATTCCTTTCGGAAATAGTAATTCTTGAAATGTTCTAGCCAGGGATAAAGAAGGAGGTAATACTTAGAATCATTCAATCCAATCTTATCAAGATCACTTTTTCTACGATACTTAATATAGGTTGCAATCTTATCAGCACGCAACTTCCACTTGATAGTATTATCCAACTGACTAAGTTTCAATACACAGTCATTTGTAATATCATTAATCAGAAACTCCTTTAAATCCCCCTTATAGAAAACTACATTATCACCACGCATCTTGAAATATGTGGCAAGCTTCATCAGTCCTATCGGTGGAAATTTATTTTTATAGTTTGGTTCTAATAGTAAGACGTTGCGACTCATTTCGTAATATCTTGTTCAATCTTTGAAATCAATACTTCTCTTTGACGTTCGTCGGCAATGGCATTACTGATAGAAGCATAAATTCTGCCTATCAACTTTTTCTCCTGCTTAGAGTAACGAGAATAAATAGGATTATCTGTTCTATATTTTGTCTTTTGCTGTTTAAAATCATTTTGAGCGACCTCCGTTGAAGGGATATTAGTGCTTGTCTGCTGTTCTGGCTTCAGCTTGTCTAAGATTCCCAACAAGGGAGATTCGCTAGTTTCAATCTTCTTTTGAACGTTAGCAAGCTGGCGTGTTGCCTGTTCCATCTTTTTCTGGTGTTCTTCAAACTGACGTTCAAGTTTTTCGCGTTCTTCTTGACTCGTATAGCCAGTCCTATTCTTTGTCTGAATCTTTTCACGAAGTTCTTCACCCTTTGCCAAAGTATTCGCACTTGAACGGAATTTTTGTGCATCATAACATATTTCTTTCAAACGCAAAAAATCAACTTTGATGCGACGTTCAAAATCTGTGCAAGCACTATTCTCACCAAAGTAGTCACGGCGTGAGTTTGGAATAAGATCTTTGCTTATAGCATGAATCTCACCAAAGTAATAGAAGGAGAATCGTTGATCCTCAGTTTTACTAAAGAACTTTCTACAAATCTCTTCATCTCCAATCTGAATATTCTCTTTCCGAAGACGGATTCCTCTTGCAATATTCTTTGGCTTCATCTGTCCATTAAGTCGAGAAAGACTATACCAACCCCAATAGATGATATTATCATGCTCATCTCTGCCTAAAAGAAAATCAACCCCAAGAATATCATCAACCTTTTTCTTTCCACCATTATTATCCTCATAAATACAGTTGGTATAGGGCTTATAAATTTGCTCACCATTAATGAAAACATTGTAGGTACATAACGTTACACCAAGTTTCTTCATGTAAGAGTTAATCTCGTTGCGAAAAATGAACTTTGAATCAATATCCACAGGAGCAACCATAGAAAGATAATCTCGAACACTATCAATGTCAAGAAGGTCATCTGAGGTAACACCTTCCATGATAACATGAAAATAATGCTTTTCCTTGTCTTCTTTTTCTGTTTTTACGTTCGTAACCTTGACAAGTACTTCTTTTGCCTCTGCCTCATTGTCTCGGTCATTAATTATCAATTTCAAAAGCTCCGCATTCCATATCATGATAGATTTGGTCTCTTCTCCATAATAAGAAGTGACAAATGTAAGTTTTGAGCAATAACCTAAACCTCCTAATCGTCCAATGCCACGAAAGCCTTTATCTATTCCACGTTTCTTTGTAGAGTGAGCAATATTACGTAGGATCGGTTTTACCTTTACCTCTGGAATACCTGTTGCATTATCTTCAACCTCTATTGTCCTTTCATCTCTATTGATAGAGACATGAATTTCATCCTCTCCATGGTTCAGAAGAGAAGCAGCAATAGCCTTATCAACCTGATCAGCTGCATTCTGAATGTATTCCCTGTAGATAAAACGACAATCTTCATACATACCAAGAGTTAGAGATTCGATAACGTCTTTTCCTATCTTTGCGTCATCCACTTCTACTTTGTTTTCAACCATGATTATTCGTAATATTTGTAAATTGGAAGAGGAAATTTAATATTAAGCATTGAGCGGAATACAGGATTCTGTATGATATATTCACCCTGTTTCTGTCGTGTAAGCATAGTCTTATAAACAGATGGGACAAAACGGAAATCTTCTTTTGTAATTTCTATTGCATTCGTTCTACCAAAGGCTTGCGTGGCACAATTACCTTTGACTCGCTTATGAATGTCGCTTACAAACTGTTCCGCACCAAACAATACAATACCTAATGAACGCCCACGCTCTGTAATGTCAAGCAACTGGCGAAGAATAGGTGATGATTTTGGCACATCGTTCGAAGCGTATTTGTTAAGCTCATCGATAAAGATAATAACTCTATCTGGAATTTCTTCGTCGGCTCTACTTGATGAACCCAATTTCAGGTTGTAAACAGCTCGCATCACGTCACCAAATACAAAACCCTGCGACTCCTCATCAAGTTTGGCAATATCAATGACCATAACATCATTCTTACAAATTTTTGCAATTTCATCGCGCAGTCGCACACTCCTGCCATCATTGCCAAGCTTTTCCGTAAACATCTGTCTACACTTTTGGTAACTCTTGTTGAATAGACGATAGAATTTACGCCAACTCATTACAGAAATCTCCTTGCCTGAGTTTGAAGTCTTATCTGTTTGGGTTTGCTTAAATAGTGCATCCTTGAAGTCAGACCAAGTTTCAACCCCCTTGAAGTTTCCACCATTTGAAATAATGAAATTGATAATTGAATCAATTGTGTCATTTGGATCATCGACATTGGCAAAGAGGAGGTCCAGACATTCTTTGTCTTCGTCGGTTTCAAAAAGGTATTTATACTGAAATGCTTTACCTGCATTCATTCGAGATTTGATATTTTCTTCTTTCTCGTATGTGTATGAAGTAAAGTCCTTAGAGTATGGATAGAAATACTTCACTTGCTTGAAAGCAGACATTTCAAGTCCAAGAATGTCATAAACAGGCTTGATCTTCGCCAACTCATCCTGACGTTCATTCTTTTGATCCACACGTAGCAAGTCTGTACCCTTAACATTCATCATGATAAAAGCAACAGAATCTTTCTTTTCTCGCATTGTAACATCCTGAATGGCTTTCATCAGAAACATTGCATAGGAGGTCTTTGATGCCAAACCTGAAATACCTGAGATATTGAGATGGGCACCTTCTGGACCAATCAGGAAGTGAGAATTAAAATGAACAGGGAGCGTCTGCTTGTTTTTCCCTTCGTACATTTCGATGTAACCGGCAGGGACTGGATTCTTAACATCGTTGAGTCCTAATGCTTCCATGATTTCGTTTTCAGAAGCAAGATACACTTTCTTACCTTCTTGGACAGGAATAAAAATCCCTTCATTATTACCGACAACTTTGCACTTAACATAATTCATACCAATGCGATCGGTGTATGCTGTTGACTCAACGTCACCAAAGTCACTTGAAATGTAGCCTGCCAAAGCACTCGGTGAGTCTGTCATGTGAGAAATTTCCTCCACTACGCCGAATGTTTTAGAGAATTCTGTTTTACCAGTAGCAGGAATGTGTTCAACAACCACTACATCAAAAGGCTTCAGTTTTAAGTCTATCTTTGTCCAGAAAGTAAATACTTCAATAGTTGAAGGTTCTTTTTCTGTGGCTATAATCTTTCCAATAATCTCCATATTCTGGTTCCTTAGAATAAATTCAAAAAGTAATAATCACTCTTAAACCTGCTCTTGCAATAACACTCAGTCATATAAACAGGATAGAGGTGGTTTGCCCATCGCGCATCTCTACCATAACAAACCGGATTTCGCTCATTGATAAGTTGTGCCGTAATAGAATCTATTTCGTCTGTCGAAAGACCATATTCTGCTTCATGACCGGTCATTAACATCTTTTCAACCTTAACAATACCAGCATATGGAGACATAGTTTTGTCTATGGCTCTTAAACGAACATACCATATTGCAAAATTTATATTGCCCCACTCTTCTCCAGGTTGCCATAAAAATGCAGGAGTACGATAAAAGAGCGGCAATCTTGCAATAGCGCCAGCACTACTCTGATCCTTTTGGTCTTTCATCAAGTTGGGATTGAACTTCTTTGAAACACCAATCACATGGCGGTAGTTATTACGAATTCTCGATAGTTCTTTAGAATCTTCGGCCTTCATAGGTTTATACTGAATAGAGCCATCCTTAATGAGGTAATTGTCTTGATTCAACAAATGCTTGCCCATCAAGTAAGAAACAATTCTTTTCTCACAATCTACCATTTCGTCTTGAATGCGTGCAATTCCCTTATTCTCCAATGTCTCACGTCCTTCCACTTTGGTTAGATAGTATAGTACCTTTTCGACACTGATATTTGCTGCTTTAAGTTGAGGCAGTTCATTTATTTTGTTTCGAAGGTTTTTGAAAAAAATCTCATGGTCAACACCTTCACCATTAGCTGAAACCGGAAGACTAAGGACTGGATAGGACTCTTCAACAATGTGCTTGAATGAGTGAAAAGTATTATCTTCATTCTGTTCTCTTGCACAACAAGCAACAGAAATCTGACCACTTACGATTGGAAATACTTTCTTGTCATACTGAATATCATCGACCTTATAGACACGCCTAGAGCCATCAAGAAAAAATTTGAACAATGGAGGTCCTTTTCGAAGAATTTCAGCCATTCCACGCATGTCGCGAGGCTTGGGATCATGAACATCCTCTGCATATTCCTTCAAGTTGATATAGCCTTTTCCATCATCATTGTAATCAATAGACGGGATATTAGCATCATCATAACAATACTTGAAAGAAGTGAAGCACTCACCCTGAGTTTCTTCCGCAATGAACTGAACTATTTTCTTTTTCATGTTCAAAATCATTCTATTCTTCAAATAATCCTATGCTGAATTCACTACACAAGTGCAACTTATCAATTAGACCATTTGTTTAAATTGCAAAGTTAGCAAGATTTTCCGTATTATGAATGTTTTCCGTAAAGTTTCTGCTGCAAATACGGTTTGAATGGGACGTACCATTATTACAAACTTCACCATACAGAAGTCGCTCCGATTTACATCACCGAATTAACAAGACCTGTAATCATATTCCCTCACATCCTTAACAATAAAATGGAAATGTAAAACGAGTGAGCCGGCGTAAATTTCTCCGAATTTCGGAGTGATTTCAGCGTAAACGGCACTTTCAAAATAACAAGAAGAAAGCCATCGATGAAAAAACGGCGTTTTTTCTGCAGAAAACGAAGTC
>SAMEA104315437__coassemble_1074_pt1 | contig 10423 bp, 7 predicted proteins | sample SAMEA104315437__metabat2_low_PE_039 | metagenome-assembled genome bin SAMEA104315437 (sample SAMEA104315437) | gut metagenome | biome: Monkey gut; feature: monkey-associated habitat; material: faeces | place: China | collected 2013 | reverse complement strand
CGGTGAGAGCCTTTCTTGCAGGTATCGGACGAAAAGGAGAAAAGGAAATCACGACTTGGCAATATACGAGATTGATAAGCCTTCTCTTTCTGTCGGGAAACATATTCACCGCACTCTTGACCCAACATGGTGGATTGTATTCCCTTGCACGTTATCTGTTGGCAACACCTTTCTTTGTCTTTCTGCTTTTCGATACGGTGAAAAACCGAAGAAACAAAATGTGGGAGGCAGCCTATGCGGTTATAGGGCTGATCACCGTCGTATTGTGCAGACACAATTTCTTCAAAGCCGACTTCGCAGGAACATGGCTTGTCATGCTCGGCTCTTTGCTTGCGTTCTTCCATCGGAGATTTGGGAAACGTCTGCTTTACCCTGCACTTGTTGCATGCATACTGCTGAATATATGCTGGACAGCCTACATGTTCAACTGCTTTCTGCTGGATTCTTGGATTTTTACATAGGAAGAAGAAATGAAACTTTGTTCTATCGAAACGAAACGCCGAAAGAATTTTTTCTTTCGGCGTTTCGTTAAATTCTTTCGGCGTTTTATTTTTCCGGAACGCTGTTCGGTTTCGGATTAAAGGTCGAATGACAAGGATACTCTCAAAGTATTCTTCAACGGGTTGTTGTTCAAAGATGATGTGGAGATGAGGTAGCTGATGTCCAAGCCCATTACGTTGTAGCGTAGTCCTGCTCCGAGGGTAAGATACTTCCTTGCACCTTTGTTCTTTGCTTCATAGAAGTAACCGGCACGAACGGCAAGTATTTTATTGTACCAGTATTCCAAACCGAGAGACATGCTTATTTCCTGCAATTCCTCTTTGAGGCCGTTGGGTGCGTCATAGAATGATTGGATTGCTCCTTGCAATACTCCGACATTGGGGTCTTTGCCTGCGAATATGTTGCCTTCATTGTCGTAAACGGGAGGTGTCGGAACCAAAAGTTTATTGAAGTCTGCCATTACGGAGAGGTTGTTGAATTGGTCGAAGTCCATGCTGTATCTTCCGCCTATTCTCAAATTTGCGGGTAAAAAAGAACTTTCCATATTGTCGGAATACGAAATCTTCGAGCCGAGATTGGAAATTTGAACACCGAAAGCATATTCCGAAGGCATTTCCAAGTCGATTTTGTTCTGGTAATACAATCCCAAATCGGCTGCTCCTGCATTGGCAGCATGCGTAGAAGTCGTTCCGACGTTCTGTCCCTGCGTCAAGTCTGAGCGAATGTATCTTCCTGTCAAGGACATGGAGAGGTTTTCCGATAATTTCATGGAATAAGCTACGTCAAAGGCAAACTCGTTAGGCTTGTATGTTCCCGTTGCCTGACCGTCTTCGCTGAAAAAATCTATGGAACCGAGTGAGAAATAGGTCAGGGAGGCTCCCAATGTGTTACGTTCGTCCAAGCGATAGTAACCGCTGAGGTACATAAGCTTGATGTCTGAAACTATTTCCCTCAACCATGGCGAGTAAGTGAAGGTAAGCCCTGCTTGTTTCTCCATGAAAGAAAGTTTTGCGGCATTCCAATGTATGGAATTGGCATCCGGTTTGCTCGCTGCACCGACATCGCCCATTGCACCGCCTCTCGAATCGGGAGCAATCAGCAATAAGGGAACGCCGGTCGATATTATACGGTTGCCGTTCTCCACTTTTCCCGTCAGCCAATCCACGTTTGCATTAGGGTTGTTCAACTGTGCAAAACCTGTTGACGCAAAAGTGGCAAGAAGTATTGCGATTAGTGTTTTCTTCATCTTGTCTATAATTTTTATACGCTTGTTTGAAACGTGTTTAATATGCTTTTATTATTTCGAGCGACCGAAAATGACCATCTTTTGAGGTTCTGTGTAAATTTCGTCGGTATTGGTTTTCAATCGCATCCTTGCAAAGAAAATGCCGTTGCCGCTTTGTCCTCCGCCATTGGAGGTGCCGTCCCATTGTATCGGTCCCACGGTGTATGTGCTTATGTATGGCGTAACATCTTCTTGAAGAACCAATCTGCCGGTTCTGTCGAATATTTGCAGTTCTGCCGAAAGTATACTGTTTGCTTGATTATGCTCCAAAATTATTTCGGTGCTTTCGGAGAAAGGATTGGGGTAATTCTTCAATTTCATTTGCTCTCCGCGTTTGGAAGACTTGACGACGAAAGTTATTTCGGCGTGAGAAGAAAAGTTGAAGATGTTCCAGACTCTTATGCTTAAAGTATGAGTTCCTTCCGTAAGGTCTGAGAGCGGGAAACGTATGATTCCTTGCGAGAAATCTTCGCCTGATGGTTCGAAATAGTCGTTCAGGACGAATGTGTTGGCTGCATTGTCCAGTCTTGCTATTATGTCATGCCCCAAACCTGTGCCAACTGTATTTATAGCTGTGGAATCGGTGATTATTGCGAAGAGTTGAGGGTTTTCATCCGTTATTCCGCCGTTGCGGAAGTTGGTATCGTTCAGAAACAATCGCACATTCGGTCTGCTCTCCGTTATATTTACCGTCGTGTCGATGCCGCCTATGATGAAGTTTGTGAAGTTTCCGGCTGCGTCGAGGCTGTCCGATTGGGCGTAATAGCTGATTTTGCCGTTTCCGTAGTTGTATGCAATATCCTTAGGCAGCATGAAACGGTATGCGAAGCGGCCGTCCGTTACGGTGGTCGTGCCTTTGTGAAGAATGTTCTTTTGTTGCTCGAACTCTATGTCCGTATTCAATCCTTCGTTGTCCAAAGTCCTGTAATTGCTTGCCTTATCTAAAATGGTGATTTGCACTTTGCCGTTGAAATTTTCCACTCTCATTCCCGCTTCATCGGTTATTTCTCCCTCTATATACATATTTGATAATGCTCTTACGGTGTCTTGTACACCCGGGTCTTCGAGTGAGTTGTCGTTTATCTTCGTTGTCTTGATGTCGTACTGCGGAAGACTTATCCTTAACGCAGGGTCGCCGAACAATCCGAAGCTTCTCTCTTCCACAACCAGCGTTGTTGCGTTTTTTGCCTTCATGAAGACTTCACCGAAGGTCAATCCCTGTCCGTTCTCTTTGATTACGGCAAATTTATGCAGGTTTTTGTTGATTTCGTTCCTCGAAGGAATTTTTCTCGAAGCCGAGATGAGTGCTATTCCGCCGCCGTTTTCGGAAGATAGAACGAACTCTCCCGCCGATTGTTTATCGACTTGGTCGAATCGTGTGAACTCACATGTGGAGGTAATGAAGATCGGTAATGCGTTATAGTTCTTCCAACCGCTTATATCGGTGATGGTAATCAATCTTTCGCTCGAAAGGTGGTCGTCGGAGCCGTGTCCGACATAGTTGAACAGCAGACAACCTTTCTTCATTCTTTGATTGATGGCTTTCGATGCGTCAGGGTATGTGGCTCCTGCCGAAGAAGAGTATTGCTTGTAGGCATCGGAATAAATCTTCTCCACGTTCAGATTGGGGTTGGTTGCTTTTATTTCGTAGTATATGTTTTCTGCGTTCTCGATGAAGTACCTCTCTCCCCACGTATCGGCATCGTCTGCCGTCAAAGTTACTGCGTTCCTCCAATCTCCCCAATCTCCGGCTTTGATGTCGGCTTTGCTTATATACCTTTCGCACTTGTTCACCATGTTTTGTGCTTCTGCGGGTGTGTTTACGGTAAATCGTCCCACTCCTATGCTCATTGTATCCCGTATGTTTCCGCTTGCGTATGGCGAAAGGTAGGTGAGAACGTCGTCCGTCGTGAAAGAAGAGCCTGCGTTTATCAAAGAGCTTTCCGCTTGGTAGGTGGGAATGAAATTGTTGTTGTATTTAAGGATATTCTTGTTGTCGAAAGTGCCATCGCCGAAAAGAAGCAGATTCTTCGGTGCCGAACCTGTCTCTACATATTTATTATATAGCATTCGCATCAACTCTCTTATGGCAAGGAAATCCTTTGTGCCGGAAGAGAATTCGTTATATACCTGCTGTGTCGTGGCGATTTTGACGTTTATTCCATCGTATGTGCGGTGTAATTCGGCAAGTCGTTCCGCCTGTTCCAAGAAAGCAGGGGCGGTAACGATGACAAAATCTGCTGCTTCCCACGCATGGAGATTTTGATTTTCTATTTTGCCTTTCAGAGTCGGTGTCGGGAAATTGCTGCCGCTGAACATGATGACGCTGCACACCGTGTCGGCTTTGATTTTCAGGCTGACCGTTTCGCCATCTTGCGAATAGTCGTTCACCGAACAGGCATTGCCGTTTCGGATTTCCCATATTTGAAAGTTGTTTGCCTTGACGTTGCTTATTTGATAGCCGACTATATTATCGGTGCCTATGTTCTCTGTTGCATAAAAGCGAAGGGAGGCGTTGTTGTAGTGTAGTCTTTTGACGTAATCCGCTTTGACGTAATCAAGTCTGCCTTTGGAGGTTCCTTGTCCGTTGAAAGCGATTTTCAAAGTGCTGTTGTCGTTTGTTATTTTGGCTGAAAAGGTTTTGCTTCCGGCATAAGCGATGTAGTCGGTAGGCGTTTTGTTGACCGTTATGCTGCCGAGGGAGGTATTGTTCAGTTTGCAATCGAATGAAGATGGCGTTTCGCTTTGGTTGAGAACCTTGACGGTTATTTCGGTGCTTTGTTCGCTCGATACGTTTTGCAGATTCAGAGGAATGGAGAGTTCCGGCGACCCTGCGGAAAAGGATTCCCCGACCCAGTTCCTGCCGCTGCCCAAAAGATTTGCCACTTCTCGTTTATGGATAAAGACATCGTGAGCGGTGGTTGCCTGATGTGTTGCAGCGGAATGTATTTCCTCTCGTGCGGAGATGCGTTTTTTACTTCCTATATTTGCATCGAATGTTATGAAATAGGTGGAGACATCGGAGTAAGGGTGTATGGAAAAGTCGAAACGGGAGTTTTCCGTGTCGTAATCGAGAGACATGGTGTTCTCTGCATAGAAGAGTGCGTACTTTGAGGCAGGGTTCACATAGATAGCGTTTTCCGTTATGTCGGATTGGGTGTATTCCGAATTCTTTTCCGAAATCGCCTTGCCGGGACGCCCGAATATGGAAAGATTGTCGAAGTTTATATCCTCTTCCGGCACACCCAAGGACACGAAATCCGAATAGGTCAACTTATATATGCCGTTGGACGGAATGTTTACCGTGTACCATGAACCGTGTGCAAGAACGGAGGAGGCGGGGTAGGAGAGACCTTGAGCATTCAAGCATATAAATCCTGCCAACGCCGTAAAAAAACAAATCAACTGTCGTCTCATGTGAAAAGAATCTTCTGTTAAACCAATCAAACATGCTCCGAAAGAGCTAAGATAGAAACACCGAAAATCAGTATTTTATTGCATGGGAAACGAAATAGGGAAAGAAGAAAATGAAACGGCGAAAGAATTTTACGAAACGGCGTAATAATTTATCGGAACGGCGAAAGAGTTCGACGGATCGAAGATACGATTTTTTGCTTCATGAAATGGCGAAAATGAAACAAAAGACGGATTTTTGCGATATAAGAAAGAGAAGAGCGATAAGGGCGGGATTGTTTGGTTTTACTCTGAAAACACGGATAGTTAGCCCGAATGAGCAATATGCATCGAAGAAAAAAAACGAAGAAAGCGTTGATGTGTGAAGATTTTTTCGTAATATTGCCAATTCAAACAGAGTTAACAAGGTACAGTCTCAAAAAAATGAGTAAGCAGAATATGAAGAAAAAAATACTGATTCTTGCGATTGCGTTTATGAGTGTGGGCTTAGGCTTACAGGCACAGGATCCTCACTTCTCGCAATTCTATGCCAATCCGCTATATACCAACCCTGCATTGGCAGGAACGGCTGTTTGCCCGAGGTTTTCCCTATCTTATAGAAACCAATGGCCGGGTTTGGACGCATTCAAGACCTTTACGGCGAGCTACGATCAATACTTCGACGCAATATCCGGCGGAGTCGGAGCTATGATTATGAGTGATGCTCAAAGCGATTTTTACAGGACTAACACTGCGGCGTTGATTTACTCCCTTCGATTGAAGGTTGCGAGAGATGTTTACGTCAATGTGGCGGCACAGGCGAGCCTTACGAACCGCAGTTTGGATTGGGACAAGTTGGCGTTTCCCGATATGATAGACCCGTGTTACGGATTTATTTATGGTACAATGGCGGAAAGACCAGATGATTTGTCGCATACATATTTCGATATAGCGGCAGGAGCCGTGGCATACGGAGAGAATTGGTTTGCGGGAGTATCTGCGGCAAATCTTTTGAGACCCGATGACGGTTTTATCTCCTATAACAGAGTTCCTATAAGGTTTACCGCAAATGCCGGACTGAGATTTAATCTTGCAAGGGACAAACGAAGAACCAATGCTTTCTTCGGAGCTCCGATAATCTCGCCTAACATTATTTATAGTATGCAAGGAAAGTTCCAAATGATAAATTACGGACTCTATTTGGACTGGGAACCGTTCATAGTCGGCACTTGGTTTCGTCAATCCATCAGTTTTGCCAATGCAGATGCCTTGGTGCTGATGTTCGGAGTGCAATACCAATCATTCAAGATAGGATATAGCTACGATATCACGGTATCCAAGTTGTCCAATGCTTCGGGCGGAGCTCATGAAGTAACCTTTGGGGCGCAACTTCCTTGCCCTGAAAAACGTAAAAAGATAAAACCGATAAAGTGTCCTTCATTCTGATGACCTTTACTCGGCATAGCAGAACAATATAATGGTAGAACAATAAAACAACAGAGTAATATGAGAATAATCGGCAAAGTAATCCTTGGTTTAAGCGTTGTAGCCCTTTTCTTCGGTTGCAAGGGTAAGCAAACCTCTTCAACTACCGGTTGGAATTTGAACGATTCGAAATGGGGCGGATTTGAAGCTGCAAATGCAGAAGAGCAGATGACCCCTCCCGGAATGGTATTCATCGAGGGTGGAGCGTTCGTTATGGGTTCCATGACGGACAATGTGAGATACGAATGGCATAATCAACCGAAGAAAGCGACTGTTTCATCATTTTATATGGACGAATGCGAGGTAACGAATCTTGCATATAGGGAATACCTTTATTGGTTGAACAGAGTGTATGGCAATGATTATCCCGAGGTTTACCAAAGAGCTCTTCCCGATACCTTGGTTTGGAGATCGAAGTTAAGCTATAACGAACCTATGGTGGACTACTATTTCCGCCATCCGTCATGGGCAGAGTATCCTGTGGTCGGCGTAAGTTGGGTTCAGGCTTCCGAGTACTGTAATTGGAGAACGGATCGTGTCAATGAGAAGATTCTGATTGACGAAGGCATATTGGAATTCGATCCCGACCAACAAGGCGATAACGTATTCACGACAGACGCTTACCTTGCGGGACAATACGAAGGTTACGTGAAGAGAGACTTGGAGGATTTGGATCCTAACTCGCAAGGAACGCGTAAAGTAAGACCGGAGGACGGCATTTTGTTGCCACGTTTCCGCCTTCCGACGGAAGCAGAGTGGGAATACGCAGCTCTTTCCTTGGTCGGAAATACTGTTGACGAGCGTATAGTGGAGAGAAGAATTTATCCATGGAACGGACACATCACAAGGTCTGCAGAAAAGAAGTATTACGGCGAAATGTTGGCCAACTTCAAGAGAAGCCGTGGCGATGCAATGGGTGTTGCAAGTGCTTTGAACGACCATTGGGAATATACGGCACCGGTAATGTTCTATTTCCCTAATGATTTCGGTCTTTACAATATGGCAGGTAACGTTGCGGAATGGGTAATGGACGTTTACAGACCGAACACAGGCATAGATGCCGATGACATGAACCCGTTCAGAGGAAACGTTTACATGACCAAGGTAACGGATAGCGACGGTATGATAGCGGAAAAGGACTCTTTGGGAAGAATATCTTACAGAGCCGTAACCACAGAGGAATGTATCAACAGAATGAACTACCGTCAATCCGATAACATAAACTATTTGGACGGTGATTTGGCATCTCAACTTACCGATGCTTGGATAACCGACAACGGAGACGAGGAAGCAGTTCCTGCGGAAGACAATGGAGATGAGGAAATGAAGCCTGTATCGAGCGGAATGTACGATTTCGGAAATACTTCCATGGTCGATGACAAGGCAAGAGTGATTAAAGGCGGTTCTTGGAAGGATAGAGCATTCTATCTAAGCCCCGGACAAAGGCGTTTCTTGGATCAGAATAAGAGTGCAAGTTGGATAGGCTTCCGTTGTGCCATGGACAGAATGGGTGCAAGGGAACAATAAACCTGAAATAGGTTTTCGTTTCACGGATTGCCGAAAAGGGACACTGCCGACGGCAGCCTCCGTCAATCCGCAAGAGAAAATTAAAAAGTAAAAGAAGAGTTCGGTTCGGTGTCGAACTCTTCTTTTTATCTATTCGGTCGTCAGCCGTGATTTCCCTGCGGTAATGCAATAACATCGGTACGTTTTGCAATATCTTTTTCGCCTTGAAACTCTCCGAAGTCGCAATCCGGCAGGCTTTTTTGCATTAGGAATGGAAATTCTGCTTTCTGTCTTATTATCTTATTGCAATACTTACCCATATAAGAGGCTTGCCATACTTGTAACCGGTGTATGGAACTTGATTTATCATTCATTGATATATGTCGGTAAACCAATGAATTGGATAATATGCCTTTTCGATGGAAACAGAACGCCGATTCGTCGTGATGAAACGGCGTTACGGAAAATTCTTTCGGCGTTTTGATTTTGTGAAAGGGCGTTCGGTTGCTACCGGTGCTTATGGTGTTAGGTCGGAGGGCTTCGGGGGTAAAATATAGCAGGCTTCGGGTGCTGGGAAATGAAAATAATATTTACCTTTGCAGTATGATAGATAAGTTGTATTACAGCATAGCCGAGGTATCGGAGTGTTTGGGCGTGTCGCAACCCACTTTGCGTTTCTGGGAAAAGGAGTTCGGCAGTCTCAGACCTCAACGCACATCCAAGGGTTTGAGGCAATACAGCAAGAATGATGTGGCTTTTTTGAAGAAGTTGGTGTATCTGACAAGGGATTGCGGTTATACCTTGGACGGGGCGAAGAGAGTGTTGAGGCAACAGAGACAGGCGAAAACCGATGCGGCTGCCGAGGTGGCGTTTACGCTGAACGAACTGAAAAAATTCCTCACCGACATGAAACAAAGCCTGTCCTCCATCGAGAAATCCATCGTTGAAAACGACAATACGCAAAATCACTAATCGCAATGAAGAAAAACATAGCATTGGTTGCAGGCGGATATTCGGGAGAGTTTGAAGTATCCGTTGCTTCCGCAAAACAGATTAAAGAAGACATCGACAAGGAAAAGTATAATGTTTATCTTATAATTCTTACCCGCCAATCGTGGTATTGCGAGCAAAACGGGGTAAGAACGGAAGTGGATAAGAACGATTTCTCTCTCCGTTTCGGTGCGGAGAAGGTGCTTTTCGATGCTGCCTACATAACCATACATGGAACACCGGGGGAAGACGGTTTGTTGCAAGGCTATTTCGATATGCTTCAAATCCCATATACAACCTGTTCGACCATAGTTTCTGCAATCACTTTCGACAAATCCATATGCAATATCGTGGTAAGGAGTCTCGGCATTGTTAATGTGGCGAATAATGTCATCACAAGCAAAACGGCTCCTTTGAGTTCGGAGGAAATAATGCAGAGAGTGAAACTGCCCGTCTTCGTGAAGCCCACTGCCGGCGGTTCTTCAATCGGCATGAGCAAGGTTTGCAAGCAGGAGGACTTGCTTCCGGCTGTGGAGAAAGCCTTCGGAGTATGGCACGATGTGATGATAGAGGAGTTCATAGAGGGAAGAGAATTCAGTTGCGGCGTAATGCAAATCGGCAATGAGGTTAAGGCTCTGCCTGTTGCCGAAATCGTGCCGATGAACGAGTTCTTCGATTACGAGGCAAAGTACAAGGGTAAAAGCAAAGAACTGACACCTGCACCGATAAGCCCCGAACTCACCGAGAGAATACAACATCTGACCGAGGAAATCTACAAAGGATTGCATTGCAGCGGTGTTTGCCGAGCCGATTTCAGGTATGACGAAAAGCAGAACAAGATTTTCTTCTTGGAAATCAACACCACTCCCGGACAATCCGCCCAAAGCATAGTACCGCAGCAGGTAAGAGCAATGGGAAAGGACACCAAGTGGCTTTACAACACCATATTGGAACAACTGAATTTGTAAGAAAGATGAAAAAAACGGTCATTGTGTTCTTGCTTTCGGTGATGTGCCTTGTCGCATTCCCGCAACAGAAAGTCAAGAACGTCATATTGTTGATAGGAGACGGCATGGGCTTGGCTCAAAGTTATGCCGCATACATGGCAAACGGCGACTCCCTTGCAATGTTTTCAATGCCTGTTACGGGCTTTTCCATAACCACTTGTGCGGATAGAAAGGTAACCGATTCGGGAGCGGGTGGAACGGCGATTGCAACGGGACATAAGGAGAATTATCATGCCATAGGACTTGACGGGAACGG
>SAMEA104315437__coassemble_945_pt1 | contig 11541 bp, 13 predicted proteins | sample SAMEA104315437__metabat2_low_PE_039 | metagenome-assembled genome bin SAMEA104315437 (sample SAMEA104315437) | gut metagenome | biome: Monkey gut; feature: monkey-associated habitat; material: faeces | place: China | collected 2013 | reverse complement strand
TTTTACTTGGCGAAACCCGTTGTTTGCATTTTCTTTCCAACAAGAAAGATTTTGCGAATGCGGGTTTTGCATTTTAATCGTTTGTGCTTATCTTTGCAAAAAGTTTTTTGTCGATGCGGAATGATTTTTCCGAGAAGCAAAATGCCGATAAAATTGATTATGTCTTATGATATTTTTCCCGAATTGCAAAATAAATATAGGATTGAGCATTGTCGGCAAACGCTCCGACTGTTATCATGACATAGAGTCGGTGTTCTATCCCGTGCCTTTGTGCGATGCTTTGGAAATCCGCCCTTCGCAGGACGGCAAAACGCATTTCAACATGTCCGGTTTGGAGATTGGAGAGTGCGAAACGGAGAACAATCTTTGCATGAAAGCCTTGCGTTTGTTGCAAAAGGATTACCCGCAAATGGGAGAGGCGAACATACATTTGGATAAGGCCGTTCCGGCTTTTGCAGGCTTGGGAGGCGGCAGTGCGGACGCCGCTTACGTTCTGCGTTTGGCTGATATGGTGTTTTCTCTGGGACTTTCAAAGGAGGATTTGCACCGTTATGCAGGCATGCTCGGCTCGGATTGCATGTTTTTTCTTCAAGACGAACCGATGTTCGTTTACGGGAGAGGGGAGAAGATGGAAAAAATAGAATTGTCTCTTGCGGGAAAACATATCGTTTTGCTGAAACCCGACATCAGAATATCGACAGCCGAAGCCTATAAGGGCGTTTCTCCCAAGCCGTCGCACATCGATTACAGGGAAATGCCTCCTTTGAGCGAATGGAAGGACAGGGTTAAGAACGATTTCGAGGATAGTTTGTTCCCGAAGTACCCCGTACTTGCGGAAACAAAGCAACTGTTGTATGAGAACGGAGCTTTGTATGCCTCGTTGTCGGGAAGCGGTGCAACGGTATATGGTATTTTTGAAAAAGAATGCGATTTGCAGAGACTAAAACGAAAGAATGATGCGTTTCTTTGGCAGGGAGTGTTGCGATAAAGAGTAATAAAGGATATAAAAACAAACAGCGATGAGCGAATTATTGAATTTGGAACCAAAGGGTTTGTGGAAGCATTTCGACAAGATTTGTTCCATTCCTCACCCTTCAAAACATGAGGAAAAGATAGTTGCAGCCTTGGTGGAATTTGCCAAAGCCAACAACATAGAGCACAAAGTCGATGAAACGGGTAACGTAATCATGCGTAAGCCTGCCTCGAAGGGCATGGAGAATCGCAAGGGCGTTATTCTTCAAGCCCATGTCGATATGGTGCCTCAAAAGAACAATGATACCAAACACGATTTCGAGAAAGATCCTATACTGCCTCGTATAGACGGAGAGTGGGTTCGTGCAACCGGAACGACACTTGGAGCGGACAACGGCATAGGAGCGTCGGCTGCTTTGGCGGTATTGGAAGACAAGGAACTTGTTCACGGTCCTATCGAGGCGTTGTTCACCATCGATGAGGAGACAGGAATGACGGGAGCTTTCGGTTTGAAGGCGGGAGAGCTTAACGGCGACATTCTTTTGAACCTCGACTCGGAGACGGAGGGCGAATTATATGTCGGTTGTGCCGGAGGTGTCGATGCAACCATACGTTTCGACTTCAAGAAAGAGGCTATGCCGGCAGGTTATCAGGCTTTGACCCTGAGCGTAAAGGGAATGAAGGGCGGACACTCTGGCATGGATATAATACTCGGCAGAGGCAATGCCAACAAGACCTTGTTCCGTGTGCTTAAAGCATTGGAGAAATTCGATTGCAGGCTCGGTGAAATCAACGGTGGCAGTCTTCGCAACGCCATTCCGAGAGAAGCCTTCTGCACGATAGCCGTTCCCGCTGCCAAGGTGAGCGAAGCGAAAGCCGAGGTGAAGAACTTGGAAAGCATCGTGAAGAACGAACTTGCGGCAGTGGAACCTGATTTGACCATCAGCATTGAAGAAACGTCTTCTTGCAGCTTCTTGATCGACCAAGACACCGCAAGAAGAGTGATAAGAACCGTTTACGCATGTCCGAACGGCATTTACAGAATGAGCGATTCGATGGAAAACCTTGTCGAGACTTCCTCCAACCTTGCCATTGTGAAGACTGAGGGCGAACAAATCGTCGCTTGTGCATTGTTGAGAAGCTCCGTCGATACGGCGAAAGCCGACTTTGCTGAAATGATGGCAAGCGTTGTCGAATTGGCAGGCGGAAAAATCGAGTTCACCGGCGGTTATCCGGGTTGGAAACCGAACATGCACTCGCCTATATTGGAGACTATGACCGCTACATACAAGAAGTTGTTCGGCAGAACGCCGAAAGTGATGGCGATACACGCAGGATTGGAGTGCGGACTCTTGGGAGGAGTTTATAAAAACTGGGATATGATTTCCTTCGGCCCTACAATCAAGCACCCGCATTCTCCCGATGAAAAAGTGAACATTAATTCGGTCAAATTGTTCTGGGATTATTTGACAGAGACATTGAAGAATGTTCCAACGAAGTAAATCTTTGTTTTATATTCATGGCAACCCTTCCGCGAGTATTTGCGGAAGGGTTTTGCTATTGTTCTTTTTGCTTTTTTCTCACGCCGTTCATGCTCAATACAGCGTAAGTGCGAATGATGATAATGCCATAAAGTGGCGGCAAATCCAAACGAAGAGTTTCCGTTTGGTCTATCCGGATTTTTATGAGGCCGATGCACAAAAGTTGGCACGGGTTCTCGATACGGTGAGCCTGCACATTGGCAACAGCCTCGGCACAACGGCTCCGCGCATTCCCGTATTGATACACACCAACGGCAGCAAATCGAACGGTCTTTTGGTGTGGGCTCCCAAGAGAATGGAGTTCTGGACAACTCCTCCGCCGGATCATTACGCTTATCCGTGGTCATGGCAGTTGGCTTTGCACGAATACCGTCACGCCTGCCAGATGCAGGCTTTGAACAAAGGCATAACCAAGTGTCTGAACGCCGTCTTCGGGGAACATATACTCGGAGCGGTTTCCGGATTGCTCGTTCCTTTGTGGTTCATGGAGGGAGATGCCGTCGTGGCAGAAACAGCCATGTCGCCAACAGGCAGAGGGCATACTCCGGAATACAAAATGCTTTTCAAGGCTCAACTCTTGGAAAAAGGTGCATACAAGTTCGACAAAGCCAAACTCGGCTCCCGCAGGGATTATATCCCCAATCAATATGTTTTCGGTTACTATATGACTGCATTCTCCCGCAGTATCTATGGCAGAGATGTCTTTGCCGATGTAATGGAAAGTACGGCGAAGCATTGGTGGAGGGGAGCATGGTTCTCCAAAGCGGGCAAGCGTCCCTATTCGGACAGCCGTGTATATGAACAAATGGCGGATTCGCTTCTGAGGGTATGGGAAACAGAGAGGAAGCAATGGCTGGAAAAAGAAAACAAGTACGCAATCGAGGAAATCGAAATCCGCAAAAGGCATTACACCAATTACAAAAACCCGATACAGATAGGGCAGGACAGCATAATAGCACTGCAATCGAGCAGCTTCGGACTTCAAACCCTTGTTCTTATCACAAAAGGCAAGGTTCACAAACTGCGTTCCCTTCCGTATTTGAAGCACTCCTACTTCGACTATAAGGATGGAAAAGTTTTGTATTCTCAGGAATCGGCAAACCAACGTTGGGGACAGCAGAACAATGCCGACATAATAGAGTATGATTTCAGGAAGAAAAAATACAGGCTTGTAACCTCGGACGCTATCTTCTTCAATCCGGTTTACAATCCAGTCGATAAAAATATCATAGCCGCAATAGAAACCGACCGAAAGGACAATCAAAGCCTCGTCATTCTCAGCCCCGGCAACAAATTCCTCTACACCAAGAACGTCCTTCAAAAGAACAAACACCAATACATAGCCTCCATAGGAAAGGAAAACGATGTGGCATTCTCCTTTCCCTGTTGGAGTGAAGACGGAAAGGCATTATACGTCATAGAAACCTCCGTTTATGGCAAGTGCATAGCGAAATATGACATAGCAACCGGAAAAAGAAGCCTCCTCACGGCATCTTCGTATGACGATATAAGCCGTTTGCAAATCCGAAACGGCAGGTTGTACTTCATAAAGGACGTGAAAGGGAAATATGAACTCGTAAGCATGAGCCTCGAAAGCGGAGCATGCACCGTGGAGTCCGATACCGAATACGGAATAAGCAGTTACTGTATAACCGAAACGCCCTTTCATGACGACGAAACGGGCAATCATTCCGATGAAACGGTGAAAGAACGTAACGGAAACGTCGATTTGATACTCTCTGCCTATAATTCCGACGGTTTTCGTCTGGTCAGGAGCAAGGCAATGGCTCTGCCCGTGGATTTGAACGAGCCGAACCCCGAGCCTCTTTTCGTTTCCGATTTGAGAAAGGAGGAAGGTTTCATCTTGGACGCTTCATTCATGAACGATACAACGGCGGTTTACGAAAGCAAACCTTATTCGAAACCGGCTCATCTCTTCAACTTCCATTCTTGGGCACCGTTCTTCATGAATGTCACCAAACAGGCTTTGGGCATAGGCGTCAGTTTCTTCTCCCAAAACCTGCTTTCGACCTCCGTTCTGCAATTCGGCTACAAATACAATCCCCAAGACATAAAACACGAGTTGTATCTGACGTACAATTACAGCGGATTCTATCCCATATTCGACGTGGAAACAAACTACAAAATGCGTTCCATGCTCCTTTCGAGCGATACCACCGACCTGTACGCCCAATGGAACGAATGGATGAGCGGATTGAACATGACGTTGCCTTATACATGGAACACCCAACGCACGGTGAATAAAGTAAGCCTTGTCGCCAATTACTCCTTCCGCAAGCTCGTACCTCGCAAACTGATAAATCCGCATGAGGAATTCCGAATACTCGATTTGTTCAACACCTTCGGTCTCGGCTTTCGTTTGAGCATGCTTTCCGCACAGGCATACAACGACATCGTACCCTCATGGGGCGAGGTCATAAAGCTGAATTACAAGACAACACTCACTTCCAACCCTGCCGAATACTTCTCGTTCAGTTCCACAACCTATGTACCGTTCATCTTTAAGAACCAAAGCCTGCAATTCACCTTCAATTACCAGAAGAACGCCCCCGAAACATATTACTTTCCCAACGAAATAGCTTTCACCAAAGGCGTTTACAACCAATACCCGGCCGAATACCATGGCATATCGCTCACGTTGCACACCCCTATATGCTATCCCGACCTACGCCTCGGAGCAATACTCTACTGCAAACGCATAACCGCCGCTCCATTCTACGAACAAGGCTTCTTCGACAAAGAAAAAAGACGCTCTATAGGCAGCGACATAAGCCTCAACATGCACCTTTTCAGAATACAAACAGCAGTGGAGATTGGATTCCGCCTCGGCTACCTCCCCGAAACGAAAGAAACCTTCTTCAATATACTCTTTTCTTTGGACTTGTAAACCATGAAAATAATTGCATCGGTGTAAGTTTGATTCCGTACTTTCTAATGTAGCTTCTCTTTCTCGTAGAGTAAGAATGCCGTCCGTTACCAGAAAGATTGTAGTCTTTTTGAGAGATAAGAAATAGTACTTCCTGATAGCGAAAAGTGTTTTTAACTTTTTTAACTCGGAATTACAGGGTGTTTGTTGTATATTTGCAATGTCGTAAATTGAAAATAGATATGACACAAATTGAATACATAGGATTATACTCTTTATGGGTCTGAAAGGCGGGACTGTTTGTTACATTGTCCTGCCGCATGAACCCGGAAAATAGAATTTTAATTAGTATTTACGTCTGATAGCAGACATCAAAACAGATAAGAATATGAATAATATCAATAAAAAGATTGCGGTTTTGCTTGCAGTTTCAATAGCAATGTCTTTTGTATTTACCTCGTGTGAGGAGAATGAAGATGAAAAGTTTAACACTCCTGTTGCTTCAAGTCAACAAGTTGCTTCGGGAATAACTCTTGATCTATATTCGGCAATTCCTAATTACAATGAAATACTTCTGTACAACCATATCTGTCACCTGCAGAAGTATCCACGAGGATTGGTTTTCTATTATGACGAAGAAGGTCATTTGGTAGCCAAAGAAAATTCTTTTATGACCAAGAAAGACAAGAAGCCTGATTTTGAAACACCGGATAAAGAGTTGTACTATGAATGGGTTGATAAAAAGGTTAAGGAAGGGTACACTGTAACTACTGTATATGATGAAAAAACCAAGACTTATTGCGGTTGGTTATCTGTGAAACCCGCCGAGGTTAAACCATAAGACAACCAATCGTGGTATTGCTCTTGTTTGAGCAGCCGGAATAATTGTGGCACTTGCTTCAAATGTCGAAATATTGAAGCAAGTGCCTTTTGTATTCTTTCTCCATAACCCGCCGGCGACCGCCTTTTGCTCCGCCTTCTCGTTTGATGACACCTTCAGTTCGCAGTTGTTTGATGATTTTCTTTACCCCGCTTTCGGATAATCCGACAATCTCTTGCAATTCTCGAATGGTTACAGCAGGGTTTTCCTGCATGGCTGCCAAGATTTTTTGGTTACTTTTCAGATTACTTTTTTTGTTACTTACCAGATACTCATGCAAAGCCTGTTTCAAGCATGAGAGCATAAAAACTATGAATGATGTGGAAGAACCTTCGTTATCGCTTTTTTTAATCGTATCATGGTACTCTTGCTGATGTTCTTTCACTATGGTCTCAACCGGAATCCAAGCAAAGATAGGATTCCATTGCATCAACAAAAGTGTCTGCCACATACGTCCAATTCGTCCGTTTCCGTCGGCAAATGGATGTATGAATTCAAATTCATAATGAAAGACACAAGATTTTACCAAGGGATGTGTCTTTGAAGTCTTACTCCAAGCAATCAATTCCGACATCAAAAAAGGCACTCTGTCTGCCGGTGGTGCAAGATGTACAAGTCCTTTTTTTTTCAAACACACCGACACTCCCTCTGCGATAGCAGCCGTTTTCCTTAACAAGTCCGTTCATCATCGATTTGTGAGCTTTCAGCAAGTCTTTTTCGCTGAAAGGATTTAAATGCAACAATAACTTGTAAGCATCAATTGCATTTTTTACCTCTAAAATTTCATCGGGAGCGCCCGGAACACGTTTCCCTTCCAATATATCGGTTACCTGTTCAACGGACAAAGAATTATTTTCAATGGCAAGAGACGATTGTATTGTTCTTATTCGGTTGGTTTTACGAAGTTGAAAGCTCGGTAATGCTTTGATGGTGGCACTTAGGTCCCACGATTTCGGAAACCTCTGCCACAAGGGATAGTATTTCTTCTGTTACCTCAAACGGTGGTATGTATGAATTTGCTTCTTTTTCCATAGCAGTCAGGAAATAAAATCAAGTGTTGGTGAATTTGTGTCAGACGAATGTTCTTTCGTTGTTAAAGAAAAGTTGGTGTTTATTGTCCTCTAAAAATTGCATCTGCAAATCCATCAGTTGTGATTGAACGCCTGTTATTTCCATCATTTTATCAAACACTACATGGAAATATACAGGCAGACAAAGTTCTTGTCCGTTCAGCGTTCCACATTTTGGTCTGATAATTTCGGCATAAGTGCGCCATAGTTGCTCTTTGCCTTTCTCGGCTCTCTGCATAATTGTTTGGTTATTTTGAGAAAAGACATTTGTTTTGAATTCAACAAAGCACATAATACTCTCCGTTAGAACCAAACAATCGCATACCCCTCCCTTCGTTATATGGTTTCCTGTGATAATCCTACCGTCAAGAGGTAATAAGACAATGGGGTTGTCATTCGGATTTTTTGCCGTAAAGCACTTGGAAGCAAAATCCGGTTCTGTATCCGTCCAAACCGTATATCCGATATTCCCATCGTCATACAAGTATAAGCAACAAGAGGCACTTTCGCTAAACGATTGTTCAACGCTACATTGCCCACAATCTCGCAAGGCAGAACACAATCGCAGATTCGTTAAGGCTTTCGGAAGTTGCCTATCCATGGATTGTTTTGGCATATCTTTGGTATAATGAATTAAAAATTCGCATTATGTCATCTGATGCAGCATCCAAATCATTCTTTGAAATAAGTCCTGTTTCAGGGTTTATTACAGATTTGCAATAATCTTTATCCGTAGTGGAAAGCCTGTATGCCGCAATCTCTTCTACTGAGATATGATACTTTGAAGAGAGTATTTCGTCATTTATCTCTTTTTTCATAGCATTATCTGCTTTCTCAAAAGCCTTTGCTCCCATAATCATGGTGTTGATAATTGCCAATGAGTAAGGACTGTGAGTGGTAACGACAAGTTTATTTCGATCTGATAAAGCATTGTAGGCAACCAAAGAAAATAACACCTGCATTTGAGAAAGAGGAAAGAGATTTAGTTCCGGTTCTTCGACCACGTTTATAAACCTGTCGTATCTGTTTGATGACAGCTGACGAATCATCATATCCTTGATACTGTCGGAAATCTCATCATTTTTCATAATTTCTGCCACTCGTTTTTCAAGCCTGTCTTTCTCCTCTTTAGAAAGTTTAATTTCTTCTCTGTCTGCTATCTTCCTGCAAAGATATGCAGACACCATGCACATAGGAAGCGAAGACTGAATACCACTTGAAGCATTGATAAGACGAACTTTATAATCGGCTCCACGAATCCAACTTGTATCATTCAGAGAATCATATTCAAATCTCAATCCCTCAAACGGAAGTTCATAGCCGCTTTGAAAGAATTTTTTAGCATTTACGAACTCATCGGAAAAAGTTTCACTTGAATCAGGAAGTTCTTTCAGCAGTTTTGATTTGTTTTCGGCAACACTCACAACAGAACGTTCCGCAGGTATATACATGATTTTTGAAATACCATTTGCCTTCCTGTCCGTTTTTTCTATTCTAAATCCTTTATTATAGACGAAATTATACAGATTCCCCTCAAACCTGATGTATGAAGCATCAAGTATGAAAGAATCTATTCTGTGATATGAGCATAGTTTTGATTTGAACCGGTTGTATTGTTCAAAGTACGATTGCGGATATTTCTTTAAGTTTAACACTTTCTCCAACCATACAAACATTGAAAAAAGTTTTGCCACACAACTCTTACCTGTACCTTGATCTCCGATAAATAGAGTTACTTTCTTGAAAGTAATATCAAGTTCCTTTATCGGACCAAATGATTTAACTATTAGTCGTTCGTTCTTATACATTGCAATATGGCATTAGAGTTCAATTTCGTCTATCGTTTTGCAAATATACAATTTTTTGAGCAAATGACCTTTGCCTGTTACTCGAACGAATGCTTCGTAGCCGGAACAATGCAGGCGATCAACTTTTGATTTGCTTGACCGCCTGCGACTTGGTTGTTTAAGGATTAAGGAAGAGTATTAACTCTGCAAACCTTTGATTTCCACGTTTGCGAGCTTGGTGTGCGAGTTGTCCATCGCCTTTCTGACTTCAACGTTTTGGCGATAACGTATGCACTTTCGGGTGATGGTCTCGGAAGTTACATCATCTACAGAATCCACCGCTTTGGCAGAGATTGACGGATAAAAAATACCCAACTCTTTCAACTGCACACTTTCCCCGTTCTTGGCATGCTTAACGATGTGGTATTGCAGTTGTTCTACCACCAATTTTACCTCACCGCGTGCAAGGGTCGTGCTTTCTGTGATTTCATCGCAAAGGTCTTTCTCATCTATCGTTTGACCTCTCTTGATACGGGCTTGGAACTTTTCGCCCGGATTTCTTCCGACTGTGATTGTCCTTTTGACTTTTACATACTCGATAGCCATAGTACAAAATGTTTTTTTAATTGATACTGATTTTACTTCACATGAAAACCTTTGAAATTTGCAACCGTTCTTTGTTTTCGATTGCAAAGATACAGCGACAATCATACTGTCTCCAAATGCGTGAATAAAGTTGAACGAACTTGGATAAAGTTGGCAAAACTTGATGGAAAGTTGAAATAAGAAAAGAAGCAAAAGAATGCAAAGAAACATTACTGCCGATGAAGAATCACCTTTATGAACAATCGACAGAGGGAAAAGTCGGCTACCAAACTCCTCTTGAATACTTTTTCGCTAACTTTGCAGTCGAAACAAATGCTCTAACCGATAAGGTGCATTTTTGAGAGGAATCCGGCATGGTAAACTTCGACGAATACATCCGACAAGCCGAATCGTCAAAGCGTGAAAAAGGTTATGCGTGGCAAACGGCAATAGGACTTCAAGCGGTAGATGGCTTGAAGCCCTCCGAATATCTTATTGAAACTGCTCGTAAGCATATTGAGGGAGACATAACCATTGATGAAGTACAGCAACTTATCAAGAGCTACTACGATTCAAAAGATATTCGTACTGAAAAGGATAACAAAACAGAGGAAGCGGATAAAGTTTCCGCCAATATAACCAAGTTGTTGAATGAGCGTTCGTTTGCTTTTACTGTGGCACAGGATTGACTGCCATTCATCGAAGGATATTTAATGGCGTATTTAAGTTTGCCGGACAAATCAGAGATTACAATATCACTAAAAAAGAATGGGTGCTTCGTGGTGATACAGTGTTATACGTATCTGCTCCCGACATTCGTAGAGCTATAGAATATGACCTTGAACAAGAAAAGGCATTTGATTATACAGGATTGGATATAAATCAAATGGTTAGTCATATCACCAAATTCGTATCCGGATTGTGGCAGATTCATCCCTTTGGAGAAGGCAATACCCGAACAACGGCAGTGTTTACCATTCAATATTTACGTTCGATGGGATTCAATGTTGAGAACGACCTTTTTGCCAATCATTCTTGGTATTTCCGTAATGCATTTGTTAGAGCCAACTATCAAAACATACAAAAGGGTATCAAAAGAGAGTGTGTTTATTTGGAACAATTCTTTCGCAATCTATTGATTGGAGAAAAGAATGAACTGAAAAATCGCTTTATGGTAATCGATGTACCCGAAAACATGACAGCCTTCACCCCGACAAGTACCCCGACAAGTTCGGAGTATCCATTGCAGATAGATAATGAGAATATCATCCGCTTGATAAAGACTATTGCGAACAATAGATTATCAGTCAAAGAGATGATGGTTTCCGTAGGATTAAAGAACCGTGAGAATTTTATGGAATACTCACTCAATCCTGCCATAAAAGAGGGATTTGTTTCTATACTTTACCCCGACAAGCCTCACCATCCTCGTCAGAAATACTTTTTGACGATTAAAGGATTATCTGTGTATAACTCCAACAACATTAAATGATGATAGACGAGAACAACATATCCCTTATTCGCTCAAAACCGGGTTTCGGCTTTTTCAGGATTGGTATTTTCAGGGACTTTTCTCTTTACATTCTTTATCATTTCGCTTTGCTTGCAATCATTCCGAATTAACGATTTTCAATTTCTTTAACTTCATAGCTCACGAATTTTCCGCCGGATGGAATTTACTCGAAATTTTGCGAGTATTCAAGGGTTAAACAAAAGATTGTTTTTCAACACCTTGCAAACATATCGAAAACCGACTGAAAAAAGACGGCGTTTTGATGGTAAGAAAACGCCGTCTTTTTTCAAGAAAACGAAGAGTTAG
>SAMEA104315437__coassemble_843_pt1 | contig 12627 bp, 8 predicted proteins | sample SAMEA104315437__metabat2_low_PE_039 | metagenome-assembled genome bin SAMEA104315437 (sample SAMEA104315437) | gut metagenome | biome: Monkey gut; feature: monkey-associated habitat; material: faeces | place: China | collected 2013 | reverse complement strand
AACCAAAGGTTGTGAATTGCTTTCAAATTAGTATCTTTGCAGTGCACGAACAACTAAGGAGGAACAACATCGGTATCTGTCATAGTTGTGAATTGCTTTCAAATTAGTATCTTTGCAGTGCACGAACAACATGCAAACGACGTGTATTTGTGCCATACTCGTTGTGAATTGCTTTCAAATTAGTATCTTTGCAGTGCACGAACAACAGAATCCGGGAAATTTCTTCGGATTCAGTTGTTTATGCTGGTAATTAGAAAAGAAAAAACGAGAGTTTCAGAATAGTTCCAACTGTTGTGTACATCCTTTTGTATGTTCCGGTTTGCGGCAATAATAAATTTCAATTTCGCCAAATTGTTTGTCGGTTATACAAAATATGCCTACTTTTCCGTGTTCAGGTAGAGCACCTTTTACTCGTTTGATGTGGACGTTAGCATTTTCTTTACTTGGACAATGCCTTATGTAGATGGAGAATTGAAACATTGTGAAACCATCTTCCAAAAGTATTTTGCGAAACTTTGCCGCTGCCGCCCGGTCTTTCTTGGTTTCCGTCGGTAAATCAAAAAGTACCATTACCCACATAATCCTATATTCGCTGAAACGTTGCATCTGTTACATGGTCGGATATATGATTTTGCGAGCTTCGCCGGAGTAGCATTTATACAACGAGGCTGTGGTAGTGCTGACAGCTACCATCAAAGGGCTGCGTTGAGAGTTGATGACTACGTCAATGACTGGTATTTGAAGTAATTGTGATTTTAATTTTTTATTTAGCTCTTCGCAATCCTGGTGTTGGTCAAACAATTCCATGACTAATTTATCGATGTATGGTCGGTATGGTTCCATGATGTCGTCAGCCAAGCAATAGGCATTGTATTTGTTTCTGTGATGTATTCCGAGGGTTGGTAATAATCCGCTTGATACCAATGCTCGTGCCACTATTGCTCTGAGAATTGCATAGCCATAATTTAGTAAGTTATTAGGAGTAATGCCTTCTCTTGTTCGCACGAAGTTAGGTACAGAAGGAAAGGCGTTCTGCCAATAATAGACAGCTGCTCGTGCTTCCATGTTATCACTATCTCCACTCTTCACATCGTTTGCCCATTTGAGCATGTTGCGAACTTCTGTTCCTCTGACTTGTTTGAGATTTGCAGCCTGATTTTGTATCTTGGCTACTATTGTTTGTTGCCAAAGCTGTTTTTTCAAAGGTAGTGAGGCTTCAATTTGGTATCTCATTCTTTCGGTTTGGGTGCTGTTTCCATTCAATGGCAGGAGCATGCCTATTGGTAAATGGCTCTCATCGCATGTTATAACGGCACAATTATTCTCAAGGAGTTTTTCAAGCAAACCTTGAGTTAGGGTAATTCTCTTATTGTCCAAAAGTACAATGCCGATATCTTCAATAGGTATTGTCTTTATCATCTCGGTTTTGAAACTCTCCGGAAGTGAAGTATTGCATTCTACTTCCGGGAGTTTGATAACCATTTGCTTCATTTTCAAGGATAAGTATGCCGGATTTGAAAAACACAATGTCCGCTTAATCATAGCTTATACTATTTTAGTATTCTCCAACTGCAACAATTTGTCCGATATGGTTTATCCTAACTTTAACGATACCTTCGATACTATCAAAAGATGTACACCTTTTCCATGTAATATCTTTCAATGCTTTGTTTTCGTTATCCACCGTTGTCTCCAGATGGTGTCTAAACCAATAATCTTTGCTTGATAATTTTTGTACTCTGAATAAATTCGGGCTTATTATAGGATAGTTCTTAGAGTCTAAAAGGTCTATTTCGGTAGGGTCGAATGTTTTGATTCTGTATTCTTCCCCATTCTCATCTTTTACTATTTCGTATCTTGGGAATACAAAATATTCGTTTCGCTTCATCGAGAACATAAATTGCCAACCTTTATCGCTGTTATATGCTTTGTCTATAATCGGTTCTTCATTGTTTGCTCTTATTGTCGCCTCAAAGAAAGAAACACATCTCTCTACCATTTCATATTGGATTGTTCCGTTTTCATCTTTCTTTGGTTCATTGGTCTTTTTGTCAATAATAGGTTTGCGGTAGATTGCAACATGATGATTGTTTCCTGATTTCACAAAATCTACCGCCTGCTTTGTCCCATTTTTGTTCAAGATATAGTTATTGTCTTTGTCTCTCTTGGAGTGTAATGGTATAGGGTCAGTCATGTTTTCTCCGATGGTAACTCGCTTAATTACTATGCCTTTTTCCCTATTTAACCAGATAGGATTTTCGTCAAGGTTGGCAAATGCTTCTTTTGCTTTACCATCAAATTCTTTCAGCCTGTCTTCCAGTATTCTTTTTATTTTTCGATCAACCACTTTTGTGATATTCAGACTTTCATCTATCGGTTTTCTAATCGTGTATATAGGTTCAAGTCTTACTGTTTTGACTATTGCTGGTACTTTTTCGGAGTGATGTATATCTGTGAAAAGAGGATTCTTTTCCAAACTATTTTTGCTGCCGAATGCCTTGTCAGGGTCTCCACCAAATTCTTCAAGTCTTTTCAATAGGGCTTCTCTATAACGCTTGCAGGCAACTGTTGCAATTTTCTCTGCCGTGAACGATTTACTCACCTTTTCTTTTTCTGTTGCATACCGTATTATCTTACCATGGATAGTCGCTTCGTGCAATTCTCCTCTCGGGGTCAATTGGATAGTTGTCTTTGTCCCTTTTCCTGTTTTTGTGATGTTTGTGTTTCTTGTGGTAACTTTGTTCTTTGATTTTATAGATACAATTATGCCTTCGAGTTGAGCTTTTGCCGCTGCCCGAAATTCATCTAAAGGCATTGGAGGATTAAATAGTAATTTGCCGTTTTTATCTCTATGTAGTTCTTTCCGTTCGATTGCATAAATAACTTTGGAACGGTCTTCTTTGCTCAAATCACTTAGTTCTACTAAGTCCAAATCAAAGTAATCTTCTTCGGATTTTTGTACTCTCGCATGAAGATTGTTCAGATATTGAATATAGCTTGGCTTGGTAAAAGCTATGGTTAGTGCATCCATCGCGTGGTGTCTGTGGTCGTTGCGTTTACTCCAATCCATAATTTGAGGTATTCTTTGACCATCTCTATTAGTTTTGAAATAAGTTTGTCCGAGTTTATCGTATTTATTCCAATTTAGCTCTCTCATTACATTGACTAATTGCCAATCTTCTCTTAGCCTGTCTGTGATGGAACCTGTTGTTGATGTAACAACCTTTACGATGCTTTCCAATATTTCACGGGCTTTCTTGGCAATGTATTGAGAGTCTCTCAAGTCTCTGTTGATAAATCCTCCGTCTATATCTGTCCCCTTAGTCAGTAAATTTCTGAACTTTGCTTTCGATATATTATTCTCATCAAACAAATGTCTAACTCTATTTTCGTAAGCCTCTATTTTTGCCCTATTATTTTCGCCTGAAATATAATCGTATGCAGTTTTCTTACCCTTTTCAATGTTGGCACTCCTTGCTTCCAACGTTTTGTTTGAAAATGAATCATCAAACCTCAATGCCTGTGGAATTATGTGTTCTATGTCAAACTCTTTGCTAAACAATTTTTCTTGCGGAATATATGTGCCTGTATAGAGCGTATGGTATCCGTTCTTTCTTAATTCGTCATATAGTTTGTATCGGATGATATCATTGCGGCTTGGGTTTTCAATTCCGAACTTGTCTTTCAGTATTTTACAAATATCATCGTGCTTTTTCTTCGCCTCTCTTACTCTTTTATCTGCCTCGTCTCTTTCTTTGGCACTTTTCTTTAATTCGCGTGCCAACTCTATTCGTATTTCATCAGGTTTGCCGTATGTTTCAATAACTTGGTTGACCACATTTATCATTTGGTTGAGGATTTTTTCCACTACGGGGTTTCGTAAACTATTCTTTGGCAATAGTTCCAGATGGTCTTTTAGGGTTTTCTGTTCCAATTCGACTTTGGTAAGAGAACGTTTTGAGTGTTTATACCCGGCTAATTCACAAGCCTCGCTGTACATTGAACCATTCCTGAGGTATGGTAATATTTTGCAAATGGCTTTTGTACTCAAGTTGCCATAGTCAAGAGGAAAGATGATGTTTGCAATCATTGATGCGTATTCTTCTTCAAAACCATACAAATCGGAAATCTTTTTAATCAGTTTATTGTTTCCTGTTTTTGAACTATCTCCCTCAAAAGAGTAAATCAAATGCCAAAGTCTGTATGCTGATTGATGCTCAAAGATGTCGCTATCTGTACTGACAATAGTGTTCAATAAGTCTGCGTTGTAACCTTGCTTCTTGAAGAAGTCTTTCAAGTAATCAAGCAACTTAATTCCGGTAAGTTTCGATAGGTCTTTCTTTGAGTTATTCTTGGCTTCTGCTATTTGTTTATAGACTTCAATAAATGTGGCATTTGTAGTGTTACCAGCAACTGATTTGAAATTGAGTTTTATCTCGGCCTTTTTCCCGAAGAGAAGTTCTATAATTTGTTTATCGGAAAGTTCTGGAGATACATTGAGTATTTCAAATAGTTTCTGCTTTTCTTCCTCGGTCAAATTGCGCCTTCCAAATTTGAATTCGGCCGAAGTACCAAACAAATCTTTTTGAGTATTTGGCAAAACAGGACCTTCAATTTGCAGATTGTTGATTGTTTGCCGAATCTTAAATTCTTGGAAAAGAGGAGAAGATTTCGGACATACACGAGGACCGACTAACATCGTGGTCTTATGTCCGTGTTTTTCTATATTGATTTCTTTCTGTTCCAATTCACAAATGCCGATAAGACCTTTTTGTGATTTTAGTGGTCGTTGATAGAATATAATTGTGCTGCCTATTTCGTGTTTCAGCTCATTCGTTAGTTCTTGATGGTATTGAGCTTGCGTTTCCCAAAGTTTTTCGAATTCATCTAAGTAGTCTTGACGATAAAAGACTTGATTTGTCAGGCTGCAATTAGGATTTGTCTCTAATTGCTCCATGAGATATTGTCCGACTGTCTTGTTGGTGAAGTATAGTTCCTTGCTTCTATTGCTGATTTTACCAAGATAATTATCAGTTTTATTGAGCTGTGTATTCAGTTCTTGTAAAACAACAACCAATTGTTCGAGGTCTAATTGACTTGTAAGACCTTTTACTCTCCAAGAGTAATTTTCTTTCTTTAGTTCCACACCCTTGGTTAATCGTTTCATGCCTTCAATTCCGAGATATTCCCTACAAATACCCCATGTTTGTTTGCTGTTTTTACCATTTAACCGTTCTTTTAGTTCAGCCGTCAACAGAGTAGGGTAAAAACCTTTCTGGCAATTCCATATCTTGTCGAATTCGACTTGTAAGTCCGAGCGATAAAACTCTGGTAGGTTGTATTTGCCTTCTTTAAGACGTTGCAAGACTAATTCTCCGGGAGTAATGTTTTCTTGGTATAGTTTTTCTGCAATTGCCATTCCGTTGATGAGTTGACCTTCATCGGATGATTTTGCTTTTCTACTGCTTTTGTATCCTCTTTTCTTGTTAATCATAAGCAGTACTCTTGCAAATTCTTCCAGACTTATTTCCTCATCGACTGCCTTTGCTCTCAAACGATAAGTCTCAAAAGTCGTTCTATTGCCATGTTCCGACAATATTGTATCATCATCAATAAATCCGTTGTTGATGAATATTTTTACAAGCGATTCTCTTCTTTGTTTGTATCGTTGTAAGTTCCTTCTTGCAGAACGCTTCAATGTCCTATCTGCATTTGTTGTTATGCTTTTCCCTTTTTCAAAGTTACTTGCTTCATCAACACTTAGAGGATTGACTCTGACTCCGAGCTTTATTATAGATGATGTTTCATCTGCTGTTTCTGCTTCATTTACCACTGCCCAGCCTATGCTGTTTGTGCCTAAATCCAAACCTACTATTTTCTTCATTTGCTATATGATTTTCTTCTTTTTGCAGCCAAAGGTACAAAAATATTTGAAAAGTTTGTGCGGTTTCGAGAAAAATCGTATCTTTGCAGCACTAATTTGAAGCAATTCACAATAAGGATTATTCCGTTGTGAAAACATTAAGAGTGGCGGTTTCGTTTTGCGAAATCGTCGCTTTTTTGTTCGGAGGGCTTTCTCTTCTTGTGGAATCATTGCATAGAAACACATTTTTGTTTGCCTTATTCATGTCTCCAAATGGTTGACATGAATTTATCTTGCTTCTTTGTCTTTCTGCAAAACGGTGTTTTGTTGAAATGAAACGCCGAAAGAAAAAATCGAATCGGCGTTTCGCGAAATTCTTTCGGCGGTTTAATTTCAATGAATCGGCGTTTGCTTTTTCGCTGTTTTGAGGTCTTGATTTTCAGCCCGCTTTTTGCCTCTCGGAATGGATAGTTTAGGGGTTTGTTTTTGTCGCATTATGGCTTGTTTCCCGTGCTTCTGATTTCGTTGTAAACATTCCATGGTTGATAAAAAGGAGGGAGGATATACTTTCAAGCCGTGTTTCGGAGTTAATTTAGCAAAATCAAAATCTACATTATCATGAGGATACTTTCAGGTGGTTTCTACTGTTTCGCAAGCATTGTTTTGTTTGCCTTTTGTGCTTATTCTCAAAAGGTAATCATGAACGAACGTTGTGTTTCCGACTACAAGGCGGCATACGATAACTATATGAGCGGCAATTATTCTTCGTCATTGGAGGGCTTTTCGGACTTTCTTTCCCGTTATCCGCAGGAGGATAACCCTTTTTCGGAGCAGGCGGCTTTCTACCGTGCGGCGGCTTCTCATGCCTTGACGAATGCAGATGCAGATGTCTTGCTTTCTGACTTCATCAGGCAGTATCCGCAATCTCCGTACTTGAATAAGGCATCTTTTCTTTTGGCGGATTTCTATTCCGATGCAAAAAAGTTCGAGCGGGCTTTGGCTGTATATCGCGGAATGAATGCTTCGGCTCTTGAAGGGGAGAGTTGGTATGAGTATCATTACAAATATGGTCATTGTCTGTTCTTGAATGGTAATTATGATGAGGCCGTGACGGAATTGGATAAGGTTAGGGAGGCTAAAAGCAGGTATGCGGCTTCGGCAAGCTATTTTCACGCTCACATAATGTATGAACAGCAGCAGTACGAGCCTGCATTGAAAGAATTCCTCGACTTGCAGCAGGATAAAAACTTCGGAAAGATTGTACCTTATTATATTGCCCAGATTTATTACTATCGTGGAAATTATGAGGAACTGATAGAGATTGCTCCGAGCCTTTCGGAAAAATCCCAATCCAAACGAAGCGGAGAGTTGAATCGCATGTTGGGCGATGCTTATTACAAATTGGGACGGTACAAGGAAGCAATTCCTTATCTGGAAAAGGCGGTACAGCAAGAGAGTGCCGATGCTCAGGATTATTATCTTTTGGGTTACACCCTTTTGGAGGAAAAGGAATATGCCAAGGCGAAGCCTTATCTTTTGAAAGCGACGGATAACAGGGACTCTTTGGCTCAAAACGCTTTCTATCATTTGGGAATATGCTGCCTTGAATTGGGAGAAAAGCAGAATGCACAAGCCATGTTTAAGGAGGCTTGGGAGATGGATTTCGATAAGGCTGTTCAAGAGAAGGCTTTGTTGAATTACGCAAAGGTTTCCTACGAAACCGCTCCGGCGTATAACGAGTCTGTCAAGGCTTTCCAAGCGTTTGCGGACATGTTCCCGAACTCCGACAATGCCGATGAGGCAAAGGAGTATCTTGCACAGTTGTACGGAAACATGAAGAATTATCGTGATGCGGTTGAGATGTTGGAGCAAATGTCTGAACGCAGCCTGTCTGCAAACAAGGCTTATCAGCGATTGTGCTTGAACCGTGCAATAGAAGTGTTCAATGAGGGTAGGGCAGAGGATGCGTTGATTTACTTGGATAAATCGTTGTCTCAGGCACATGATAATGTACTTACGGCCACTGCGTACTATATGAAAGCCGAGGCTTACTACCAAATGGGAGAATATGATTTGTCCGTGCAGAACCTCAATGCCTTCTATGCTTCGGCAGGTGCGGCGAAAAGCCCGTATCTCGCCCAAGCCGATTATACCATGGGTTATAATCTTTTCAAACAAAAGAAATATTCCACGGCAAAGAACTATTTCCAAAGAACAATCGGCAAACTCGATGCCAAGCAAAGCGAGGATGCCGTGTTGCGATATGCCGATTGTTTGTATATGTGTAAGGATTTCGATTCGGCAATAGAGCAGTACGGAAAGATTGTAGAGAAACAACACCCCGATGCAGACTATGCGTCCTATCAGACAGCCATGGCATACGGTGCATTGGGCAATTACGAACGTAAAAAAGAGGTTTTGGAGCGAGCGTATGAGAATTACAACAAAGGAAACTATGCGGCAACAATAAAATACGAACTTGCAAATACCTATCTCACTTTGGAGGAAAACCGCAAAGCCATGGACACTTATCAAAACGTCATAACTTTATATCCGCAGTCGCTTCACGTGAAGGATTGCTATGCAAAGATAGGTATGATTCATTACAAACTCGGCGAAGATGCCAAAGCATTGGACTATTTGGATAAATTGGTCAGGACATATCCGGAAAGTGAGGAAGCGCGTGCGGCTTTGGCAAATATCAAGGCGATATATGTCTCAGCCAATAAGGTCGATGATTACTTGGCTTACACCGAGAAATTACCGACAGCGAGAGTATCGGCAGGGGATAGGGATTCCATAAGTTATCAGGCGGCGGAGAATTTGTATATGGAAGGAGATTGTGCGAATGCAATCATAGGTTTCGAGCAGTATTTGAGCAAATACCCGAAGGGAATCTTCTTTGTGAATGCGGATTACTACCTCGCAGATTGTTTGAACAAGTCGGGCAGAAAGACGGAGGCCTTGAAGCATTACGAAGCAGTGATAGAAAATCCCAAGAATGTGTTCACCGAAAAATCCTTGCTTAAAGCAGCTGAATTGAATTTGGAAGCCAAGAATTACGAGAAAGCAGAACAGCAGTACAATCGTCTGGAGGCGATAGCGGAAGTAAGTACGCATAAACTCTTGGCATCGGACGGACAAATGCAATGTTGTTTCCATTTAAGCAAATTCGATTCTGCAACAATGTATGCCAATAAACTGCTTTCTCTTGAAAAGGTAGATGAGACCGTAAAGGAAAGAGCAACGTATATTTTGGCAAAATCTTTGCTTGCAAACCGTAACAGCGGACAAGCGATTGTCGAACTGAAACGTTTGAGCCATGCAAAAAATCCCGAATATGCCGGAGAGGCTCAATACACCTTGGCTGAGTTGAGTTTTCTTGCAGGAGACACTGATGGTGCAGAGAAGATGATACACCAAATCAACGCAAACCCGTCAAGCGAATACTGGTTGGCAAAAACGTTTGTGCTTTGGGCAGACATATTCAAAAGCAAGGGCAATGTTTTGCAGGCAAAGCAGACATTGCAAAGCATAGTCGATAATTACGATGGAGATGAAGAACTGATCGAGACAGCAAAACAAAAACTTCTTCAACTGACCGAAGAGCAGGACAAGACGCGTAAGGAAAATGAAACCAAACGCATGGAACATAATGCGGCAGTCGATGAGGTCATAATAGAGGAACAAGAGCAATAAAAGAAACAAACACAAAAAGAAATCGGTACATGAAAAAGTATATATCCGCCATCATGGTTTTCTGTTTGTTGGGCATGAGTGCAAAAGCCCAACAACCAAAAAAAGATGAGTATAACGAAAGCGTCGTTATAAAGAGTACGTTCTCTCCTGTGGTGAATGAAGCGTACAAACTGACGAGTAAGCCAAGCGTATTCGACTCCACGTTCGAGCTTCCGGCATTCAAATACGATAAAACAGGCAAACAATTCCCCACATTCATGACTTTCGATAAGATAAAGCCTGCAAACGTGAAAGACGAACGGGCTGAGAAGTTGTACAATGCTCATATTAAAGCAGGCATAGGCACTTATTTTACCTCTCTTTTGGAAGCCTCATACTCGCAAACACGTTCCAAGGATTTGGTTTACAGTGCGGATTTCAAGCATAGGTCATCTCTCGGTCAGATAAAGGATTATGCACACTCCACGTATGCGGAAAACGACCTGCATTTGTACGCAAAAAAGATATGGGAGAGTTTTTCCTTGGACGCAGACATCTTTTATGAACATCAAAGGTACTATTATTACGGTTTTTCCGATACGATAGACAAGGCAAAGAGCGATTACCGCACCACATATCACACAATAGGAACACGTCTCAACTATCGAAGTCTGTACAGAGATGAAAGCATGCTGCATAATTTTGCTTCCTTTGCTTTCAAGCATACTTCAGGTAAATGGGGTTATGGAGAAACGGATATAAATCTTGTGGCAGGAGTCAGAAAAGAACTTTCACTTTTCAACAATCAAACACAGTACCTCGGATTGCAGGTAAATTATAATCAGATTGTCGGTTCATATTCCGCAAAAGACCTTACACCGTTCTTTAATCCGGAATTACGTCTTGAAGATTACAAAAACAGACAAGGGGTTGTCGATATACATGCTTACATGGATTTCATGATAAAGCAATTCAACATTCACACAGCTTTATCCCTCGCTCCATGTTTCGGAAATCATGGAAAGTTTTATTTTCTTCCCGACATAGTCGTATCCTTGCCTAATCTGACAGAACATATAGGTGTGGAAGGCGGATTGAAGTCCGAAACAGAACTTCCTACACTCAATGCCATGGTGAGGGAAAACCCATATATTTCGCCTTTGGTGCAAACGAAATTGCGGAGTACCATAAGCCTTTTTGCCAAAGCCTCATACAGCGGTTCGAACAACCTGCATGCAGAGTTGGAATTAGGATTTGCTTCGCTTCAAGACAAGTATTTCTATACTCTTGATACCAATGCAACTCTCAACAATATGTTTTCCATCGTACACGACAATGCTAAGCGACTTTATGTCGATTTTCGTTTCGATTATAAACTGAAAGACATCACCTTGAAAGCCAATGCTTCTTTCCAAAACATGAAAACCGAGGATCTGGAAAAAGCATGGTATGTTCCGAACTTCAAAACCGGAATATCTGTCGAATATTCGGTGGATAAATTGACTGTAGCCTTGATACCGACTTTTGCAAGTTCTGTCAAATGCTTGAATGAGAAAAGGGAAGTCGTCAAATTGAAATCTCGTTTCGATTTGAACCTTAATGCTTCTTATAAATACTCCGACCAATGGATTTTCTTCACGGAATTGAATAATCTTGCGTTCCAACGCTATTACAATTACTACAACTACCCTGCACAACGCTTTGTAGGCATTATTGGAGCAAGATATGCTTTCTGAAAATGAGTAAAACCGAAAAGGAAAGTCTCATCAAGGAGCTTGACTGTTCGATGGGCATTGCTGCAATAGAGCGTTTCATAAGAAGGATAAAAGAAGGCGAATTGTCGGTCGTCTGTCTGTATGAAGTAAGTATGGAAAGAACTGACAAAACGGGCTTTCATGCTGCTTGGATTTTGGAAAAGCTATGTGAGAGAATACCTGATTATGCGGAGTTATTCATTGAAGAGTTGGTAGGAAACTTCACCGAAATACAAAATCAAAGTAGCATGAGGGCGTATGCCAAGTTGCTATCTCGTCTTTTGCGACAACAAAAGCGAGGGGTACTTCATGAAACACTCTCCACAATGTTACTTTCCATAAATCCCGACAAACTTATAGAAGCCTGCTTTTCTTTCATCATCAACCCGAATGTGCGTATCTCCGTAAAGCAGATGTGCTGCGAACTTATGTTGTTCTACAAGGAAAAAGAGGGTTGGATAAAAAACGAATTGCATGAATTTGCCGCACAACTTGCTCTGCAAAGCACGCCTGCGGCACAGTCTTACCGCAGAAAACTAATCCAAGCCTTGGAAGTATAGCAGATAAAGAGGTAAGAGAAAAGGCTCGAACACTTTTTGAATGCACCGAGCCTTGATATTATCAAACCATCAAATTTATTCGATGAAAATTTTTTTCGTCCCAATTTGCTCTTGTGTAGTCTCTTGAAATTTTAGTGGTGTTAAAACAAAGAATTACACAAAACCGACACAAGAGAGTGTTAAAAACAAAAGAATATCGGACAAAAGCCAAAGCCGCCTTTGGCAGATATTCTTTTATATCAGTAACACTTGTAATTGATAAAGGTTTTTGGTGAGTAACAAGCCCGCCTTCATGCTCTGAAGACGCTCGTTCAATATCCTCGTTTTGTGAAACTCTAAATCGTAAGGCGGATTAAAGTCAAACACCTCTTGATGATTGCTGACCTTATACCTGCTTTCCGAAAGAGCTATTTCGATATTGTTTCTCGTTTCGCACTTTTTGGCGTTGAATAGCTTGCCGTATGGCTTGGCTTTGCCGAAAGAAGTCAACGAAGTCTTGAAAAGGTAAGATTTGCAGCCACGTGTGGATACATCGACACCGCTTTGCGAAATCAACATCATCGCAAGCAATGCCAAAACGTAAGTTATATTTTTATACCCTTTCATTCTGCGAAACCGTATATAAGTATCCGTCTGCAAAAGTACAGCAAATTTCTCACCAAAGCAAATTTTTCTTCATCAAATCCTGATTTCTTTTTCCTCAATGCTTATTTCATCTCTGAGTTCCCCACATAAGTGCAACTTTAGGAGTGCAGGGAGAGAGGCAAAATAA
>SAMEA104315437__coassemble_812_pt1 | contig 12930 bp, 8 predicted proteins | sample SAMEA104315437__metabat2_low_PE_039 | metagenome-assembled genome bin SAMEA104315437 (sample SAMEA104315437) | gut metagenome | biome: Monkey gut; feature: monkey-associated habitat; material: faeces | place: China | collected 2013 | reverse complement strand
GAACGCCGAAAGAGAAAATTCTTCCGGCGTTCCATTTTCGTGAGATGGCGTTTCGAGAAAGAGATGTTTGATGAATTGAAAGTACTATGAAGAAATGCGGGAGAGTTTATCGCAGATAGAAGAAAAATGTTTATATTTGCAATCGCAATAGTGCGTAGAATGGTTTTATTAACCGCAAAATCGTTTCAAAAACGGAGAAAGGAGAATGAAAAGACAGATTAACAGAGACTTTTGAAGTCCTCGATAAAGAGGATAAGACATAAATAAAGCGTTTGCTTAACTTTGGTCATGTGAAATTCCGAGAAAATTTTACACTAAAAAACCATCAAGGGTAAAGTAGGAACGCTCACGAATGTTATTCGTGGGCTTTATCTATTTGATGGTTTAGGCAATTTCTCGGAGCCTCACATGACGAATATGGTAACAGTCCCACGTTTTTTTTGTGTCGCTCCGTAAGGAGGGGTTTAATGAATTTCAACCGCCGCGGGACTGAGGCGAAACAAAAAATAAATACATATACAATGAAGAAAATAGTTATAGCAATATCGATATTGATGATGTCGATTTCATGTGGCGAAATATTCGCCCAAAAAGATGGTTTTTCGCTGCACCTCAGCGGCGTATTCCCAAATGGTAAGTTCGGAGAGTTCGATGAGGTTAATAATAATGATGAAATGAAAAGAGTAGGGGCTTTGTTTAATGAACAGTCGAAAACCGGTGCCGCCGGAACAGGTTTTGGTCTTGGTTTCAAATATCAATTTCCTATTCCTCAAATCGAGAATCTTCGCTTTTTGATAGGAGCAGAGGTAATGTGGAATCCTTTGAATAGTGATGCAAAAGATTATATGGATGAAATCTTAGAAACTGCAAAGGCAGAAAATGAAACAGCAGACTATATGGATATAAATACAACTTTTCCAAACTACTTGAACATTCCTTTGATGGCAGGTTTGAATTATTCTTTCGGTTTGACTGAAAAGGTCAAGTTATACGGAGAGTTAGGACTTGGACTTAATATACGTATAGCCACTAAATTTATGTTCGAAAATGAAGAGGAGGGAGTGACTGTTAAGTATGATAATGCTACTTCTTTTGCGTATCAGCTTGGAGTCGGAGTATTATTCGATAAAGTAAGCATAGGTTTACATTGGTATAATCTTGGCTCGGTCAAGGTAAAAGGTGAAGTTACATCTTATGATAATTACTATGGTAGCGAGAGTGAATCTTTTACATGGAAAGAACTATCAACATCAATGCTTACATTGAAGGTCGGTTTTCACTTTTAATATTGTGTTTAATAGGATAGTACTACCGAGGAAATATATTTTGCAATTATCATAAGGACGATCTACTCGATTTTTCCCTCGGAGTACTACTGTCAAAATACCACTATTGCAAGGACGTTGCGTGAGCAACGTCCTTTTTTCTTGTGATTGTGGTATCTTGTAGCATTAGTGTTTGTCTAGTTTAATAAGAGAAGAGAGGTAACAGGCATGGTGTATAACCTTTTATTCGTCAGAGTCAGTTGCAAACATCGGAGATTGGGTAACGGAAATAAAAAAAAGAAGAGAGACGGTCTCTTTCGTCTCTCTTCGCTTCGTGGACTTTACTTATCGTAAGCAATAAAACGCTCTTCGACTCGTAAGTTTTTCTTATTTTCTCGCTGCCAAAAGGAGTTCCAACATCTTGATTGCACTCTCGGCAATGATTGTTCCGGGTCCGAAGATTGCTGCGGCTCCTGCTTTGTATAGGAAGTCGTAGTCTTGCGGAGGAATAACGCCGCCGACAACTACCATGATGTCTTCTCTGCCTAATTTTTTCAATTCTGCGATTACTTGCGGTACCAATGTTTTGTGTCCTGCTGCCAAGGAGCTTACGCCCAAGATGTGAACGTCGTTCTCGACGGCTTGCTTTGCACTTTCGGCAGGGGTTTGGAACAATGGTCCCATATCGACGTCGAATCCGATGTCTGCATAACCTGTCGCTACGACTTTGGCTCCTCTGTCGTGCCCGTCCTGACCCATTTTGGCTATCATTATACGAGGTCTTCTTCCTTCTATCTTCGCAAATTCATCGCATAGTTCTTGTGCTTTCTTGAAGTTTGCGTTGTCTTTTGTATCTGCACTGTACACGCCTGAAATAAGATTGATTTTTGCTTTGTATCGTCCGAAGTGTTTTTCCAATGCGTAGGAGATTTCTCCGAGTGAAGCTCTCTTTCTTGCACAGTCGATGGACATTTCCAATAGGTTGCCTTTGCCTGTTGCTGCAACGTTTGAAAGGGCTTCCAAAGCGGATTGCACGTCTGCTTCGTTTCTTTCGGCTCTCAATTTTGCCAAACGTTTGATTTGGGCTTCTCTTACGGCTGTGTTGTCGATTTCCAATGTGTCGATTGTGTCTTCGTTCTCCAAGCGGTATTTGTTTACTCCCAAGATAGTGTCTTTGCCGGAGTCGATTCTTGCTTGTTTTCTTGCGGAGGCTTCTTCGATTCTCATCTTAGGGATACCGCTCTCGATGGCTGCTGCCATACCGCCGAGTTTTTCGACCTCTTGTATGTGTCCCCATGCTCTGTGGGCTATTTCGTGTGTCAAACTTTCCACATAGTAGCTTCCTGCCCATGGGTCGACATTACGACAGATGTTCGTTTCTTCCTGCAAGTAGATTTGTGTGTTTCTTGCGATACGTGCGGAGAAGTCGGTCGGCAATGCGATGGCTTCGTCCAATGCGTTGGTATGCAAGGATTGTGTGTGTCCCAAGGCTGCTCCCAAGGCTTCGATACAGGTTCTTCCTACGTTGTTGAAAGGGTCTTGCTCTGTCAATGACCAACCGGAGGTTTGGCTGTGTGTTCTTAATGCAAGGGATTTCGGATTTTGCGGGTTGAATTGTTTTACCAATTTTGCCCAAAGCATTCTCGCAGCTCTCATCTTTGCAATTTCCATGAAGTGGTTCATGCCTATTGCCCAGAAGAATGACAAACGCGGTGCAAATTGGTCAACATTCATTCCTGCGTTTATACCGGCTCTGATGTATTCCAACCCGTCTGCCAAGGTGTATGCCATTTCTATGTCGCAGGTTGCTCCTGCTTCCTGCATGTGGTAGCCGGATATGGATATGGAGTTGAATTTCGGCATATTCTTTGAGGTGTATTCGAATATGTCGGCAATGATTTTCATCGATGGTTTAGGAGGATAGATGTATGTGTTACGAACCATGAACTCTTTCAAGATGTCGTTTTGTATGGTTCCCGACAACTTATCCTGCGAAACGCCTTGCTCTTCTGCCGCTATGATGTAGAATGCGAGTATCGGCAATACGGCTCCGTTCATTGTCATGGATACGGACATCTTATCCAACGGAATTTGGTCGAATAGGATTTTCATATCCAATATGGAGTCCACTGCCACTCCGGCTTTTCCTACGTCGCCTACAACTCTTTCGTGGTCGGAGTCGTATCCTCTGTGTGTAGCCAAGTCGAATGCAACGGAAAGTCCTTTTTGTCCTGCTGCTATGTTCCTACGATAAAATGCGTTTGATTCTTCGGCTGTGGAGAAACCTGCGTATTGACGAATTGTCCACGGTCTCATGACGTACATGGTGGAATAAGGTCCGCGAAGGTTCGGTGCTATACCTGCGGCATAGTTCAAATGTTCCATTCCTTCAAGGTCAGCCTTTCCATATACCGGCTTGACCGGTATTTGTTCCGGTGTCAGCCATGATTTGTTGTTGCCGACAGCCTTTTCCCATTCCTCGAAATCTGTTGCCGGAGCAACGGACTTGAAGTCGATGTTTGTGAAATTTGGTCTCATTTATCAGAAGTATTTATTATTATTCAATACCCGAAGATAACACCGCCGATATGCTTAACGGCGTTATCAGTCTGCAAAATTACTTCTTTTCTTTGAACCTGCCAATAAAAACGGCATAAATATGCGTTCGATTTGTGTCTGATAGGTTCGGCTTTTGAGAAGAGCGGAAATAAACAAGGATTTTTTACATGTATGGAGGCTTTATTCCGCTTGACGATGCAATATGTCGATTTGTTTTGCCGTTTCAACAAATTAAACATAAAGAAATATGTATGCTTGGCGTTCCGGAGTACGGATTTGTTCCGTAAGGTGTGTTTTTACTTTTTTACTTTTTTTGCTGGTATTGCAGTATGCTTCTCCTGTGTTTGCTCAACAGGAGAGCGTGCGTCGTCAGACAGTCGGTGTGGTATTAAGCGGAGGAGGAGCAAGGGGCGTTGCGCATCTTGGTGTTTTGAGAGCGTTGGAAGAGGCACAGGTTCCGATTGATTATATATGCGGAACATCTATGGGGGCGATAGTCGGTGGTTTGTATGCCGCGGGTTATTCGGTTGACGAGATAGAGAAAATTTTTTTCTCGGAAGAGTTTCAATATTGGCTGACGGGTAAGATTGAGGAGGATTACGTATATTATTATAAGGTAAAGCCGCCTGTGCCGACGGGTTTGACGGTTTCGTTTGATGTGGATAATAATTTTTCCGTTCAACTACCTACGAGCATAATCAATCCTGTGCAGATGGATTATGCTTTCATGGAGATTTTTTCTCCTGCCACAGAGGCTTGCGAGCGGGATTTCGATAGTTTGATGATACCGTTCTTTTGTGTCGCTTCGGATATAGAAGACAATAAAGCAAGTGTGAGAAAGAACGGAGATTTGGGACCTGCGGTGCGTGCTTCCATGACTTTTCCGTTTGTGTTTTCTCCTATAAAATTGGACGGCAAAATAATGTTTGACGGCGGTATGTACAATAACTTTCCATCGAAGGAACTTTTGAAGACTTATCATCCTGATATTATAATAGGGGTGAAGGTCGCAGGTAATTACCCGCCTCCGGTGGAGGGTAACATGAAATCGTATTTGGAAAACATGCTGACCAATTCTTCGGATTATAATGTGTATTGTTCAAACAGCGTTTTGATAGAGCCTAATTTGACAGGGATAGGTGTAATGGAGTTTGAGAAAATGAAGGAATGCGACAGGCTCGGGTATGAAGCTGCTGTCGCTCAAATTCCACAGATAAGGGAGTTTCTTATCGATAGCGTGAGTGAGAAAGATGTTGCGGAGAAAAGAAGCCGGTTCAATGCAAAGAAGCCTAATCTAAACGTTGTTTCCATGGGGATAAAGGGCGTTACGAGTACTCAGAAGTATTATGTTTCTTCGATAATGCACCATAACAACAAGTTGATGGAGGAGGATAGTGTGTTGACGACAAAATCTTTGAAGAAGAATTATATATCGCTTTATTCCGATGGAAATGTTCATAATGTTCAGCCTTACCTGACGTATAACGATTATTACAATGCTTATGTATTGAACTTGAACGTTAAGACAAAGAGTTTCCTTAATTTTGATTTGGGAGGACATATTTCAACCAATCCCACGAGCTATTTGTATCTCGGTGTGAATTATAACATTCTTCATAAGCATGCGTATTGCTTTCAAGCTAATGCTTATTTGGGACGTTACTATGGTTCTTGGTCGGCGAGAGCGAGGGTGGATTTCTCGTATAGTTTTCCTCTTTTTATCGAGACCGAGTTTAATTCCAACAAATGGAACTATTACCGATTGAGGAACAAGACGTTCTCGTATTCTCCAATCAATTATTTGGAGCAATCGGAAGTCAATGCAAAAATAAACGTCGGTTTCCCTTTGGGGGTCAAGGATAAATTGGTGGCTTCGGTCGGAATAGGTAAAATAACAGATGATTACTTCGGACGGGATTACGGAATAATTCAATCGGATATAAGCGACAGAACAAGTTTCAAACACATCGCCATAGGCTTGAAAGAGGAAAATAACAGTTTGGACGATGACCAATTTCCTACACAAGGGAAATATCACAAGCTATCGGTTCAGTATGTAAATGGTAAAGAAACTTGTAAACCGGGTAATACCACAGAAGTGGACTTGCCTTATTCCGCCGACCATAGTTGGGTGCAGTTTAAGATGCTGTCGAGGTTTTATGCAGACATCACGAAGAATTTCAAACTCGGTTTCAGGGGCGATGTGTTCTATTCTTTTCAAGATTTATTTGAAACATACAAGCCGAGTTTGTTGAATGCCGGTGTTTATATGCCTACCATGGAGACTTTGACGCAATATATGCCCGAGTATAGAGCCAATAAATATGTTGCATTCGGTTTGGAGAATATATATGCTTTGTCTTCTTTGCTCGGGATAAATCTATCTGCCAGATGTGCGGCTTATTTGTATGCTCCCGTTCAACAAATAATGACGGATAAAAACGAAGTGCCGTATTATGGAGAGGTGTTTGAAAAATTATACTTCATTGCATCCGGTTCGATAGTGTTGAGAACGCCAATAGGTCCGTTAAGTTTCATAATGTCGTATCACCAAAGAGATAATGATAGCAATCCGTGGTCTATATCGGTGAATTTCGGATATTTGATATTCAACAACAGAAACATAGATAAGTAGATGATACGAGCGAATAAACTGAATAAGTCTTATGGCAGCTTGCATGTGTTGAAAGATGTGGATTTGCATATATTGCCGTCCGAAATAGTTACATTGGTAGGGGCTTCCGGTGCGGGTAAGACTACTCTTTTGCAGATAGTCGGTACTTTGGATAAGGCGGATAGCGGCAGCGTTCTGATAAACAATCGAGAGATAACGAGTTTGAACGATAAAGAGATTTCCAAGTTCAGAAATAAGGAAATAGGGTTCGTTTATCAGTTCCATCACCTATTATCAGAGTTCACGGCTTTGGAGAATGTTATGTTGCCGGCTTTGATAGCGAAAACTGATAGAAAACAAGCCGAACAGAAAGCCAAAGAACTTTTGAATGTCTTGCAGATATATGACAGAGCTTCTCATAAGCCGAATCAGCTTTCCGGTGGAGAACAACAAAGAGTGGCAGTTGCGAGAGCTTTGATAAATTCGCCTTCCATAGTATTGGCGGATGAGCCGAGTGGCAATTTGGATAGTAAGAATGCAAGAGAATTGCATGAGTTTTTTTTCAGATTGCGAGAGAGCTACAAACAAACATTCCTTATAGTAACGCACAATGAAGAACTTGCAAAGATGTCGGACAGGAAAATCGAAATGCAGGACGGAAAAATAATATAGAGTTTTATGGATAGCAAACATTTGGTATATGGTCTGCGTCCGGTTATGGAAGCAGTCAAATCCGGTAGAGAGATAGATAAAATTTACATACAGAGTAATTTGCAAGGCAAATTATTCGGAGAGTTGAAGGTCTTGTTGGCACAAAGGGGAAGAACGATAGTCTGCCAGTATGTTCCTTTGGAAAAGCTTGACAGATTGGTGGGGAGACAAAATCATCAAGGGGTTGTGGCTCAACTTTCATTGATAGAGTACAGAGATGTGGAACAAGTGTTGGAAGAAACCGAACAAAGAGGAGAGGTTCCGTTTTTGTTGATGTTGGATGGAGTTACGGATGTCAGAAATCTTGGTGCAATAGCAAGAAGTGCCGAATGTGCCGGAGTGCATGCTCTCATAGTACCGCAACAATCCACGGCTCCGATAAACCAAGATGCCATTCGTACATCGACAGGGGCTTTGCTGAAAATTCCTGTTTGCAGGGTGGCAAATACAAAAAGTCTTATAAATCAGGTGAAATCGTTCGGATTAAAAGTATATGCGGCAACTGAAAAGGCAAAAAACGATTATACGGGAATGCATGCGACAGAGCCTTTGATGATAATAATGGGTAATGAGGAGAGAGGTATAAACTCTTCGCTTATAAAAATGGCAGATGAGTTGATAAGCATACCCATAAAAGGAGATATAGAGAGTTTGAATGTGTCTGTTGCGGCAGGTGTACTCCTTTATGAGGTGGTGCGACAACGGGAAAATGCCTCCAAATAAAGAAAAAAATGTTTAATCACTTTGCTGCTTGAAGTAAATGTACTATCTTTGCAAGCAAAACAGCATAAAACTTGGCAATTCGAGATTTACTATCGCCGTTTTCGGTAGTGCTTTCACCTATGGAGGCCGTTACAACGCCACCTTTTCGTAAAATATGTAAAAGGTATGGCGCTGATGTTTTGATTAGCGAGTTTATTTCTTCAGATGCTCTTTCCCGTAATGTGGATTCCTCATTCAAGAAAATGTATTTTGAAGCGGAGGAACGCCCTTTGGGGATACAGATATTCGGAAATAATGAAGAGAGTTTATGTTCGGCTGCTCAGGTGGCAGCAAGTGTAAATCCGGACTTCATAGATATAAATTGGGGTTGTCCTGTTAAAAAGATAGCCGGTAAAGGTTGCGGAAGCGGTATATTGAACGATATTCCGAAAATGATAAGGCTTACGGAAGCTGTCGTCAAGTCTGTGAATATTCCCATAAGTGTAAAAACAAGACTCGGGTACGGTGAAGATGAAAAGCCTGTTGTCGAAGTTGCCGAACGCTTGCAAGATGTAGGAGTGCAGTTGATTTCCATTCACGGAAGGACAAGGGCTCAGATGTATAAAGGCTCAGCCGATTGGACCTTGATAGGAGAGGTGAAGAACAATCCGAGAATGCACATACCTGTATTCGGCAATGGGGATATAGATTCTGCCGATAAACTGCTTGAATATAAAAACAGATACGGAGTAGATGGAATATTGATAGGCAGGGCTGCCATGGGCAATCCGTTTATATTCCGGCAATGCAAACAGGCTTTGAACGGAGAAATACCGAGAAAAATATCCGTAAAGGAAAGAGCAGCGGTTTGTAGGGAGCATTTGGAAGGCTTGAAGGCTTGGCGAACGGAACGATATGCTCTTTTGGAAATGCGGAAGTTTTATTCCGGATATTTCAGAGAATTGAAGAATTTCAAACCTTATAGGATTAGACTTGTAACAGCGGACAGTTACGAAGAAGTGGAACAAATCCTGACGGAGGTGGAAAACAACTTGGAGTACGAATAGGATAATCATTATTTCAAATCGGAAATCATGAATTTCAAATTGCAATCGGATTTCAAACCAACGGGAGACCAACCACAAGCCATTGCACAGTTGCTTGAAGGTTTACGCAAAGGAGAGCCTGCACAAGTTTTGCAGGGTGTAACCGGTAGCGGAAAAACTTTTACCATAGCGAATGTGATAGAACAAATGAACAAGCCTACTTTGGTTATGAGCCACAACAAAACCCTTGCCGCCCAGTTGTACAGCGAGTTCAAAAACTTCTTCCCCGAAAATGCAGTTGAATACTTCGTCTCCTATTATGATTATTACCAACCCGAAGCCTATATCGCACAAACGAATACATACATCGAGAAAGACCTTTCCATAAATGATGAATTGGAAAAACTGAGACTTTCAGCCGCTTCCGCATTGCTTTCGGGGAGAAAGGACGTCATAGTCGTAAGTTCTGTCTCATGTATATATGGTATAGGAAATCCGGAGGACTTTGCCAATGGCACGATATATCTCAATAAAGGACAAACCTTGGAGAGAAGCAAATTCCTTTTGGATTTGGTTGACAGCCTCTATTCGAGAAACGAAATAGAATTCGGAAGAGGGAAATTCAGGGTAAAAGGAGATGTCATAGATATTTTCCCTCCATATTTGGATTATGCCTACCGTTTGATTTTCTGGGACGATGAGATAGAGGCAATGGAAATCATAGACCCTGTCAGTGGAGGAAAGATAGAGTCGGTCAATGAAATGGTCATATATCCTGCCGGCAACTTCATTACAAATAAAAATACGTTGCCTGCCGTTTTGCGACAAATCCAAAGCGACATGTTTTTGAGGTGCGAAGAATTTAGAGACGAAGGACGCAATCTTGAAGCCAAACGGTTGGAAGAAAGAGTTAACAACGACCTCGAGATGTTGCAGGAATTGGGTTATTGCAGCGGAATAGAGAACTATTCGCGTTATTTTGATGGCAGGAAACCCGGTTCCAGACCATTCTGTCTCATCGACTATTTCCCCGATGATTACCTCATGGTGATAGATGAAAGCCATGTTACCGTTCCGCAAATAAGAGCAATGTATGGAGGCGACCGTTCACGCAAGAGCTCTTTGGTAGAATACGGTTTCCGTTTGCCATCTGCCTTTGATAACAGACCTTTGAAATTTGAAGAGTTTCAATCCTTGCAAAACCAAACCATATACATATCCGCAACCCCTGCCGATTTCGAGATAGAACAAGCCGAAGGCGTTGTTGTGGAGCAAATAATCCGTCCCACGGGACTGTTGGATCCGCCGATAGAGGTTCACCATGCGAAAAATCAGGTGGACGATTTATTGGAAGAAATAAGCAAAGTGGTTGATAAACACGAAAGAGTTTTGGTTACCACCTTGACGAAAAGAATGGCAGAAGAGCTGAGCCGGTATCTGTCAAACGTAGGAGTAAAGAACAAATACATTCATTCCGACGTAGAAACATTGGAAAGAGTTGAAATCATGCAGGAATTGAGAGAAGGTGTTTTCGATGTTTTGATTGGCGTAAACTTGTTGAGAGAAGGTTTGGACTTACCGGAAGTAAGCCTTGTCGCCATCTTGGATGCCGATAAAGAAGGCTTTTTGCGTAGCGACAGGGCATTGATACAGACCATAGGAAGGGCAGCCCGCAATGTTAACAGTAAAGCAATACTCTATGCCGATACCATAACAGACAGTATGAAAAGGGCTATGGCGGAAAATGCCCGTAACAGAGAAAAACAACAAGCCTACAACGAACAACATGGCATAAAACCGAAACAGGTAAAGCGAGGACTGAATAATCGCATGACTGCAACGTACGAGATGTCAGAGGAGAAAGAAAGGGCAAATGTAGTATCCGAAAAGAAATCCGCTTATCACAACAAGCCTAAGGATATAGAGAAACAAATAAAACAAATGGAAAAGCTGATGCAACAAGCAGCACGAGAACTCAACTTCTTGGAGGCAGCCAAGTACAGAGACGAAATCAACGAATTGAAAAAAGAAAGAAAATCATAAAATATGGAAAACATGGAGACAGAAGTAAACCCGACAGTCGAGCAGGTCGAGAATCCGACAACGGAACAGGAAGTAAATTCCGAAACATCACAAAGCGAACAGGTGCAAAATTTCGTATTCGAACCGAATCAAATGTTCGGACAAGCGGAAAACCCACAAATCAGACAAACAGATACCATCTGTGCCCCTGCAACTGTGAGAGGAACGTCCGCATTGGGAATAGTAAGAATGACAGGAACGAGAGCCATTGCGATCATAAACGAAATATTCGTTACAAAAGACGGATTGAAATGTGTTTTGAAAGGCAGCAAACCGTCCATACTGCGACATGGCTTTATAGTGGATACGAAAGACAACATAATAGATGAGGTTATGTGCGTCATCTATTATGCACCCAACAGTTTCTCCGGAGAAGACATGGTGGAAGTAATGCATCACGGTTCTGTTTATATCCAACAGCAAATCATGTTGAGCATGATTAACCATGGAGCGAGAATAGCCAACAACGGAGAATTTTCTCAAAGAGCCTTCTTGAACGGCAAAATGGATCTTACGCAAGCAGAAGCAATAGCCGATTTGATAAGTGCAAGAACAGGAGTGGCACACAAACTCGCCATGCAACAACTTCGCGGAGGGTACAGAGAAAAAATAACGCAAGTAAGAGAAGAACTTGTGAAGTTGTTGAGCCTTTTGGAATTGGAATTGGACTTTGCAGAAGAAAATGCCGAGTTCGCCGATAGAAACGACATGAAAGGTTTGATGAAGAATACAATATCCGAATTGGAGACATTGGTTAAGAGTTTTGCAGCCGGTGATGCATTCAAAAACGGTATTCCTGTTGCAATCATAGGTAAGCCGAATTCCGGAAAGTCAACCCTTTTCAATACCTTATTGAATGAAAACAGAGCAATAGTATCTCCAATCAGTGGCACGACACGAGACACAATCGAAGAAAGCATACAGTTGGAAGGATTGGAATACAGATTTATTGATACCGCAGGAATAAGAAGTGCAAAAGACGAAATAGAACGTGAAGGAATAGAACGTTCCATCAAGGCAATCGAAAAAGCAGCCATAATACTATATGTCTGCGATCTTACGCAAACTTCGTCCGATGATGCACAGGCCGAACTGATGTTGTTGGATACACAAGTCAGCCTCGAAGGCAAGAAGATAATCGTTATATGTAATAAGATGGACCTTGTCCGTTCCACCAAAGTGCAACAGAAAAAATGGAATGAGATGAAATCGATACAAATTTCCGCAGCAAAGCACATAGGAATAGACACATTGATCAACAGGATTATATCCATTACCGACAGAGACGACAAGAGCAATGAAATAATGGTTACCAATGCCCGTCATTACGATGTGATGATGCGTACCCTTGCAGCCATGCTCGTTGCAGAAGAAAGCCTCGAATCCGGACAACCGACAGATATAATAGTATCCGATATAAGAGAAGCAATACACTACATGGGTGAAATAACAGGAGAAGTAACCACAGACGAAGTCCTTAACAACATATTCTCAAATTTCTGCATCGGCAAATGATGGCCGATTACCAACTCGCACAAATTCTCATATTATATAATAGTTAAAGGCTAACACCGATTGCTTTTCTTTTTTGCGGTCACTCTCGATAACAATCGATTGTGACCGTTTTTGCGTCTATTTCCGTACCGCTCTCGTACCGCAAGGGAAAAGCATGGCTCTGAGCGTTGGCAAGGTGATGGAGAAATAGGATACCTAGAGACACAACGAAACATTTTTGACGACATAATAAGAGATATTGCTGTCCGGTAAAGCGAGAAAGATGATAAATATCCTGTCCGAAGCCCTGTAAAATCGGACTTCTGGTATTCTTTCTCTCAAACTAAGCCCACTTAATCGAAAAGAGTTGGTTCCGGTGGTGCTTTTTGTATCTTTTTTGCGAGGATATCATTCCATGTCTTCTCCGGTTTCTCCATGAATGCGATAAAATCAACGT
>SAMEA104315437__coassemble_606_pt1 | contig 16018 bp, 17 predicted proteins | sample SAMEA104315437__metabat2_low_PE_039 | metagenome-assembled genome bin SAMEA104315437 (sample SAMEA104315437) | gut metagenome | biome: Monkey gut; feature: monkey-associated habitat; material: faeces | place: China | collected 2013 | reverse complement strand
CTCTTTCCCCTATCTCCTAAAGTTGCATTTATGAGTTGAACTTGCAATATAAAAATCGTTTGCTACCCCAAAGAGTTTCATCCACGTCAATGCCTCCGGACAGTATCAAACGAAATCTCATCGATAACAGTCTTTCCTCTTTTGTCATTTTGTCGATAGATTCCTCCAAATATGAATGGAAATCGGAATTATTATCCAAATACTCCATTACTTCATACGTCTTGTAATAGATTGCATGCTTGATTGTGAAAAGCTGATTGAAACGATTTCGCTCTATCATCTCAATATTATCTTCGGATAAATTGAAACAATGTATATCTATACTTAATTCCTCGTCTATATTCGCTAATAATTCGAGGAATACTTTCCGGCTTCGACTTACTTTTTTTTCTTCTGCTGTTTCTACTATCTTTTCTACACCATCGATAAGCGTTTGACAGATATTTTCCACCAACTGCAAATCATCAATTTCTTTGTTCTCTATGCTGAAAAGAGTTGCCAAACGTTTTCGTAAAAATGTGCCGGTTTTAGCATTTTCAAAAGCCTCTATCAATTTTGGTCGATAGCTTTTTATTGCCTCTATTGTGTATTTTGCTGTTTCTGTAAGATCTTTATGGTAAGATGCCTGCCTTATTTTTGTCTCCCATTCAGACATAGATATTATTCCACGACGTAGTATAATTCCGTCAATTCTTCTGAGTGAAGAAACAACTTCTTTTATCTTTTTTATTGCTTCTCTGTCAATCAATAGCTCATACTCTGTCAATACTTTTGTTATATCGTACAGAACTCTTGACAATGTACTTTTGCCTCTGCCGTTTTCACCGGTAAGAACGGTAATGCCGTCAATTTCTATTTTTGCTTTCTTTACAGCCCGATAGTCGGACAGAGAATATACATATCTGCTCATCTTCTGTTACTTGTTTTTGTTGTTGGCCTAACACTGTATTACGTGTAGAATATCAGTAAGTTTTCTCGAAGCAAAGGTACAAAACAATTTGAATATAAGGTGTGGTTATGAAGAGAAATGCTTTGTCGAACTTTTTACAGAGCTAAATTTCTAACAAAGAGAGCTTTGAGAAAATATCAATGTGCGAGAATTGGAATAATCGGCATTTTCATGATTGTTCTTCGACATAGATCGGAGTTTTCCGTTTTCCATCTTTACATTCTTTATCATTTCACCTTCTTTACAATTACTCTAAATTAACGATTTTCAATTCTTTTAACTTCATAGCTCACGAATTTTCCGCCGGAGGGAAATTACTCGAAATTTTTCGAGTATTTGAGAGTTTAGCAAAAGTTGTATTTCAACACCTTGCAAACATATCGAAAACCGACCGGAAAAAGACGGCGTTTTGACGGTAAGAAAACGGCGTCTTTTTCCAAGAAAACGAAGAGTTAGTGATGCTAAAACGAAGTCTTTCGAGTCAAAAGACTTCGTTTTCTTCAGAAAAAACGCCGTTTTTTTCAATGGAACTTGATTTCGTCATTCAGAAGACGGTATTTCGGTCGAAAACAAGCCCGAAACAGGATGAAAATTCCGCCGACTTACCTGTTTTGCATTCTTGTTTTGTTGTTAGGAAAATAGGGATATTGTATTTCGGATTTCGTTAATCGATTGAACAAAACGGGAAATTGCTTTCTCACGGTGAGTGGTTCGGAAAGATGACAATGGTTTTGTTTGCTTTTTGTTTTGACGTGATTACGGTAGAAAAGGGCAAAAAGGCAGTAAAACACCCGTGTTCGGATTTTTTCGTACCTTTGCAGTCTGTATAACTAATAACGAAGTATATGAGTTTGAAAATCGCAGTGTTGGCAAAGCAGGTGCCCGATACTCGTAACGTGGGTAAAGATGCAATGACGGAAGAGGGTACGGTAAATCGTGCAGCCTTGCCGGCTATTTTTAATCCCGAAGATTTGAATGCTTTGGAGATGGCTTTACATATAAAAGATATTGTTCCTCAAACCGAGGTTTATGTTTTGACGATGGGACCTGTAAGAGCCGCAGAGATAATCCGCCAATCCCTATATCGCGGAGCCGATGGCGGTTTCGTGATTTCCGACCGTAAGGTTGCGGGTAGCGATACCTTGGCTACTTCTTACACCATCAGTCAGGGCGTAAAGAAACTCGGCAAGGTCGATTTGGTTTTTGCAGGACGTCAAGCCATCGATGGCGATACGGCTCAGGTCGGACCGCAGACGGCTGAGAAGTTGAACATGCCGCAGATTACATACGCAGAAGAGGTGATATGTGCAGATGAAAAGAAAATACGTATAAAGAGACGCTTGGAACGCGGAGTGGAAGAAGTGGAATGTGCATATCCTTGCTTAGTAACCGTGGGTTCTTCCGCACCGGAATGTCGTTTTCCCATAGCAAAACAGTTGATGAAATACAAGAATGCTTTGACGGAAGCCGAAGCTGCCGAAATGAAAAAGGATTGCGGAGATATGTTTGCCAAGAAACCGTATTTGAAAATCGGTCTTTGGAGTGCAGCAGACATAGAAGCGGAGGACAATCGCCTCGGATTGAGCGGTTCGCCTACAAAGGTCAAGAAAATCGATAATGTTGTCCTTACTGCGAAAGAAAGCATAGAAGTCGAACCGACGGACGAGGGTTTGGATAATTTGGTCAAAGAATTGATTGCTTCGCACATCATCGGTTAGTTATCAGTGTTTAACAATAAAGAATATCAGAGATGAACAACATATTTGTATATTGCGAACTTACGGAGGAACGTACCATTGCCGATGTGAGTTTGGAACTTTTGAGCAAAGCGAGAAAATTGGCTGACAATCTTCAATGCCAAGTCGAAGCAATAGTGATAGGCGAGACTGCGGAAAACCTTGAAAAGACCTTGTATCCGTACGGTGTGGATATAATCAACCATGCGAAAGACGAGAGATTGTTTCCATACACCACATTGCCTCACTTTGCGATTGTAACCAAACTTTTGAAAGAAAAAGAAGCTCAGATATGCCTTTTCGGAGCAACTTGCATAGGCAGGGACTTGGCACCGAGAGTATCCTCTTATCTTAAATGCGGATTGACTGCTGACTGTACAAGTTTGGAAATAGGTTCTCATGAAGACAAAAAGGCGGGCAAGGTTTATGACAAGCTCTTGTACCAGATACGTCCTGCATTCGGAGGTAACATAGTGGCGACAATCGTCAATCCCGAAACACGTCCGCAAATGGCAACGGTCAGAGAGGGCGTAATGAAGAAAGAAATATACGACCCTTCATACAAAGGTGAGTTGCAGATGTTGGACGTGGCGAAATATGTCAGTGAAAGCGATTTTTGCGTAAAAATTTTGGCAAGAGAAATCGAGGAACAGAAAATCAACATCAAGAATGCACAAATCGTTGTCATAGGAGGTTACGGCATGGCAAACGGAAAAGACGGCTTCAAGTTGATACATGAACTCGCCGATGTACTCGGTGGAGAAGTGGGAGCGACGAGAGCAGCCGTAGATGCGGGAATGACAGAGCATGAACGTCAGGTCGGACAAACCGGAGTAACCATTCGTCCGAAGCTATGTATTGCCTGCGGAGTTTCCGGAGCCGTTCAACACCGTGCAGGTATGGAACAATCCGCCAAGATTATCTCCATAAACACCGGTGCCAACGCACCGATAAATGCCATTGCCGATTACAAGATTATAGGTGATGCCTTTGAAATTCTTCCAAAGCTGATAAAGCACTACAAGGACAATACCAAATAATCATATTTGTAAATATAAGAACAGATTGAATCATGGGTAATTTTTTCACAGATAACGAAAGATTGAAGTTTCATCTTCATCACGATTTGATGCAGGAAATCATTCGCTTGAAGGAGAGGGACTATGCAGATAAAGACAAATACGATTTCGCACCGGAAAACTTTGAAGACGCTTTGGATTCTTACGAAAAGGTCTTGGAGATAATAGGCGAAATAACTGCCGATGTATTGGCTGAAAATGCAAAGGATGTAGATACGGAAGGTCCTAAAATAGAGGATAACGCCATCGTATATGCCAAAGGCACTCAAAAGAACCACAAGGCTTTGAAAAGTGCAGGTTTATACGGCATGAGCCTTCCACGTCAGTACGGGGGATTGAATTTTTCTTACGTTCCTTACGTAATGGCTGCCGAAATCGTATCTCGCGGAGACTGCGGCTTTGCCAATATATGGGGCTTGCAGGACTGTGCAGAAACGATATATGAATTCGCTTCGGAGGAAATAAAGAACGAATATCTTCCGAGAATAAACAAAGGTGCCACTTGTTCGATGGACTTGACCGAACCCGATGCGGGAAGCGACCTTCAAGCCGTACGTTTGAAAGCAACCTACGATGAGGAAGCCGGAGTTTGGCATTTGAACGGAGTGAAGCGTTTCATCACGAACGGAGATGCAGACATCAAATTGGTGCTTGCACGAAGCGAAGAGGGTACAACGGACGGCAGAGGATTGAGCTACTTTGTTTATGACAGGGCGAACAAAGCCGTAACCGTAAGAAGAATAGAAAACAAACTCGGAATAAAAGGTTCTCCTACCGCAGAATTGGTATTCAACAATGCTCCTGCACAAATAGTTGGCGACAGAAAGCTCGGCTTGATAAAGTATGTGATGAGCCTTATGAACGGAGCAAGGCTCGGAGTGGGAGCTCAATCCGTGGGCTTGGCGGAAGCCGCATACAGAGAGGCTGTCAAATACGCACAGGAAAGAGAACAGTTCGGAAAACCGATAGCGAATTTTGCACAGGTCTATGAAATGCTCGGCAATATGAGGGCAAAGACCGATGCAATAAGAACATTGCTTTACGAAACGGCTCGTCAGGTCGATATGTACAAGTCTTTGGATGCCATTTCCCGTGAAAGGAAAATAACCCCCGAGGAGAAACAGTTGCTTAAAGCCCATTCGAGATTGGCAGATGCCTTGACACCTATGTTGAAATTGTTCTCTTCTGAATATGCAAATCAAATAGCATACGACTGCATTCAGGTTCACGGCGGCAGCGGCTTCATGAAAGATTATGCTTGCGAAAGATTGTACAGAGACGCAAGAATTCTGACCATATACGAAGGCACTTCTCAGTTGCAGGTCGTTGCAGCAATCAAGGGCGTTACCTCCGGAGTATATGCAAACAGAATAAAGGAATACGAAACCGTTGAGGTATCGGGCGAATTGGCAGAAATGAGAAAAACGCTCGTAGCTTTGAGAGAACGTTATGAGGCAACGGTGGAGAAAGCCAAAGAATTGGGTACGGCAAGTGAAGCATTCGATTTTCTTTCGAGACGATTGGTCGAGATGGCAGGTTATCTTATCATGAGCAACCTCCTTGTCAATGACTCGCAAAAGGAAGCAGGCTTCATTCAATCGGCTCGCATAATGACACAAATGGCACAAAGCGAGATTGAGAAAGCCGCATGTTACATAGACAACTTCAATCCCGATATATTGCAAGACTACAAGGCTTGTTTATAACGGGTGAGTTTTTCATAACGTTTTATTTTGGTTTGACTGCGGCGGAGGAAATCTCCGCCGTTTCTTCTTTCGAGGAATATTTCCGCTAAGAGAAACGAATGAAACAATAATCTTTCCGAAATGACAGACAAAAACAAAATCATCATCGATACTTATCTCTCTCCTTGCGGTGAGTTGTTGCTCGGTTCTTACGAGAGAAAACTCTGTCTTTGCGATTGGAATGTACCAGACCGCAGAGAGAAAACCGATAAACGAATAATGGCAGAGCTTGATGCCGAATATATGCAAGGTTCATCGGAAGTCTTGCAACTCGCAAAGGGTATGCTCAACGAGTATTTTGCAAGACAACGCAGAACATTCGACATACCGTTGCTCTTTGTCGGCTCGGATTTTCAGAAACAAGTCTGGGAAGCTCTGCAAGGCATACCATACGGCAGCAGCTGTTCATATCGGGACTTGGCAGCAAGCATAGGTAATCCTAAAGCGGTACGAGCCGTGGCTGCAGCCAACGGAGCCAATGCCATATCGATTATCGTACCCTGTCACAGAGTAATAGGCACAGACGGAAGTCTCACAGGCTATGCAGGAGGCTTGCAAGCCAAGCGATTTTTACTCGACTTGGAAACAGGCAATAAACTTCTCGCATTATGAAGGTCGAAACAGATAAATTCCAAGATGAAGTTTGTTGCGTGGTTGCTCAAATCCCTTACGGCAAAGTACTGACCTACGGACAAGTAGCTTATTTGGCTGGAAAGCCTCGCAATTCGAGGCAGACAGGGCATATCCTCAGCACCTTTTCTGCCTCATTGAACCTCCCTTGCCACAGAGTCGTCAACAGTCTCGGTCGCACCGCTCCATGTTTCAGCGAACAACGTACATTCTTGGAAGCGGAAGGCATCACCTTCAAGCCTAACGGGTGTGTCGATATGAGGAAACACCAATGGCATTTTGAGGAAGAAATCTGAGCTGTATCAGCACAGCAAATAAAACACCATTTGGAAAAACAGTAATGAAGAAACAATATTTGCAATGAAATTCAAGGTTGGTATAGGTTACGATGTTCACCGTTTGGAAGCTGGAGAACATCTCGTGTTGGGAGGGGTTGATGTTCCTTCTCCTTTGAGCAGTGTGGGACATTCCGATGCGGATTGTCTGATACATGCAATCATCGATGCTCTTTTGGGTGCTGCAAACCTTAGAGACATAGGTTTCCAATATCCGGACAGCAAGGCGGAATACAAGGGCATCGACTCCAAACAACTGTTGAGGGACAGTTTCGAGAAAGTCCGCAACAAGGGTTTCTCGATAGAGAACATAGACGCTACGGTCTGTCTTCAAAGTCCGAAAATCGGCAAATACATAGAAGAAATGAAACAAACACTGTCTGCTATTCTCGATTTGGATACGGAGGACATAAGCATAAAAGCCACAACGACCGAAAAACTCGGTTTCGTGGGTAAAAGCGAGGGTATAGCTGCATACGCCGTTTGTCTTCTGTCAAAGGAAAAATAAACCGTACGGGAAAATCGATATGTCGGTTCGCATATTCGCTACTGCGGATCGACATCCGTGATTATCCGAACATGGTTTTTCGGCACGGAGGCATACATCTCTTCGTTCAAACGAAGTATTGCTTCCTTGGCTTTGGCGTATGATAGGTTTCTTTCGAGTTTCAAAATTATGTTCTTGATGTAGAAGTTCCTTATGCGGCTTATCGGAGGATATTCTGGACCTAAAATACGACCGCCGAATATGCTTCGCAATTTCAGTGCATACGTATCGGCAAAGCCGTTCAGTTCTTTGTGGTCTCTGCATTGCAGACTTATCCGCAGCAAGTGGTAGAAAGGAGGGTAGCGAAAGAGTTTGCGTTCGACAATCTGCTTGTTGTACATAGCTTCGTAGTTATGTGAACATATATCTTTGAAAACAGGGTGAAGCGGATTGAAGGTCTGAATGATTACCCTGCCTTTTTCTTTGCTTCTTCCTGCCCTTCCCGCAAGCTGGGTCAGCAAATCGAAGCAACGTTCGTAAGACCTGAAATCGGGGTAGTTCAACATACCGTCCGCATCTATTATGCCGACCAAACCGACGTTTGCAAAATCGAATCCCTTGCTTACGAGCTGTGTGCCGCATAGAATATCCGTTCTGCCATTGCCGAAATCATCGATGATTTTTTGATACGCTCCTTTGTTGCGAACGCTGTCCGCATCCATTCTTGCCACTACCGCATTCGGGAAATACCTTTGGGCTTCTTCCTCTAACTTTTCGCTTCCGTTGCCTGTCATTCTCACGGAACGACTTCCGCATTGAGGACATTCCGAAACCACGGGTAAGGTTTCTCCGCAGTAATGACAATTCAGCATACCGCCGTGCTTATGCACCGTAAGGGACACATCGCAGTTCGGACACTTGGCGGTCCAACCGCAAACATCGCAACGAAGCGAAGATGCAAAGCCTCTGAGATTTCGGAAAAGTATAACCTGTCTGCCGCTTTGCAAAATATTTTCAATGTTCTTATAAAGAAGTTCGGAAAAGATGGAATACATGCTGTGTTGCTTGTAGTCCTGCCTCAAATCAGCCAAAAGAATTTCGGGCAACTCATAACCGGCATAACGTTTCGTCAACTTGGCATAGGCGAAACGCTCAGTCTGTGCATTGAAGAAAGATTCAACGGAAGGCGTTGCGGAACCGAGTACCACTTTCACTCCTTTGGTTTGAGCGAGGTAAACAACCGCATCCTTGGCGTTGTACCTCGGAGCCGGTTCCGACTGTTTGAAGCCGCTGTCATGCTCTTCATCTACAATCACAAGCCCGAGATTGGAAAACGGAAGGAAGATGGAGGAACGCGAACCTATGATTATGCGGTAGCTTTCAGCCATATCATCGCTTTTTACCTTATGCCATATCTCCCCCCTCTCGTCCTTGGAGAAGCGACTGTGATAAACACCTGCCTTTTTGCCGAAATATTTTTCCAAACGATTGATAAGATGAGCCGTAAGGGCGATTTCAGGGAGGAGATACAGGACTTGTTTCCCCTCTTCAAGCATTCGTGCAATCAATTTGATATAAACTTCCGTCTTTCCGCTGCCTGTAACCCCGTGAAGCAAACTCACGTTCTTCGTATTCCATGATTGAGTAATTCGATTGTATGCTTCACTTTGTTCGTCATTAAGAATTATTGCCTCGCTATCGGCAATCTCCCGATTTCCTGCGAGCCTGCTGCATGCCGAACGCTCTATTGACAATATGCCTTTCCTGATTAAGGTCTGTATTGAACTTGGAGAGTTTTCCCTTTGGAAGTCCGAACGCTTCACTATGCCGCTTTTCTGTTCTGCAACTATGAACCTCATCAACGTTTCCAACTGTGAAGCACAGTTTTTTCGGCTTTCCAATTCTTTAATCCTGCATTGCAGTTGCTCCTTACCCCTGCATTCTTCACCGAACACCAAATAATCCTCTGTCTTGGGGCTGTATCGGTCGTACAACTGTTCGTCTGCAATAATCACCTGCCGTTCCATCAAGCCTGTAATAAGCGGCAGAATATGTAAGTCGCCGATATGAGCGGCTATTTTATCGACATCGGTGTTTTTTTTTGCCGCAACGAATTTCAGAATTCTTATTTCCTTATCCGAAAAGCCCGTTGTATCTCCCGTGAAATCGGGAGACAGCAAAAGCTTTGTTTCACTCTTCAATCTGAATGCGGCAGGCAGACCCGCAAGCATTACATCGCCTATATAGCAAGCGTAATAATCGGCAATCCATTGCCAAAAGGAAAGATTTTCTTGGGAAATGACGGCTTCTCTGTCTATGAGTTCCAAGATAAATTTCACGCTTTGCACTCGTGGAACCCTGTTATGCAACTCTGCAACCAAAGCACTGTAAATTCTTTTGTTGCCGAACTGAACCGCTACCCTGCAACCAATCTTCACCTGCCCTTGCAAATCGGTCGGAATACGATAAGTGAACGTCCGTGGCAAGTGAAGCGGCAATATAACTTCACAAAACATCAGCGTCTTTGTGTTTCCAATTTGTCAAAAGGCTGTAAAGCATGTTATTTCTCAAAAATCAACAATACCTTATCGTCTTTCAGCAACATCAAAGTATCATTCTGCAGGGTGAAAGAGTTAACCTTATCGAGTAATTGCAGATACCTGTCTTCCAAATTCATGTCCTGTTGCGGGCAAGCCATCAATGTACAAGCCATTTGTTTGAAAGAAAGTTTGTTTTTCTTGGTTGCGAACTTACCGAAGTAGCGATTGCAACCCGAAAATCCGCTTACATTTTCCGGTTCCGAAGTAAGCAAGAGGGTTATAGGCTCACAACCCTCTTCATATTTCATATTCTTGGAACCCATCTTCACAAGCCTCCATTCGTTATTGAAAAGCATTGTGTCATCTGCCTTTACGACTTTCTCTTTCTTGCTGAGCGAACATGCGGACAGCAAAATAAATACTCCGATAAAGCCTAAGAAATTCCGTAATCCGATTTTAATCATATCAACTTACTTTGCCAGACTTTCAAAATACCCGTCCAATAATTTTTGTGCTGCCATGTATGCAGAGACGCGGTCTTCCAATACATCGTTTTTCAGTTTCTCCAAACGTTCTTCAACGAAAGATGAATCATAAAAGCGTTCCGTAAGAGTGTTGTTGATGGTTTCGGTAAGTATTCTGAGGTTTTGTTCGTTTCTTTTCTTGTAAAAGAAGCCGTTTGCCTTGGTTTGGGCAACGTAATCCATCACAGTCTCCCACATTTTTTCTATTCCGCTGCCTGTATATGCCGATGAGGTGAATACAATCGGCTTCCAACCGTTCTCGTTCTTTGGAAACAAAGAAAGGGCACTGCGGTATTGCGTTGCCGCAAGCTCAGCCCGCTCGGGGTCAAGCTCGGCTTTGTTTATGGAAATGGCGTCTGCCATTTCCATAATGCCTCTCTTGATACCTTGAAGCTCGTCTCCTGCATTGGAAAGTTGCAAAAGCAGGAAGAAATCGACCATTGAATGAGCTACAACTTCGCTTTGTCCCACTCCGACAGTCTCCACGAAAACCACATCGAAGCCGGCTGCTTCGCAAAGGATTATCGTCTCACGTGTTTTGCGGGCAACGCCACCTAAACTGCCTGCCGAAGGAGAGGGACGAATGAATGCGTTCGGGTCATTCGCCAATTCCTCCATACGGGTCTTGTCTCCCAATATGCTTCCTTTGGTTTTCTCGCTCGTAGGGTCTATTGCCAAGACTGCCAACTTGTGTCCGCTGCGAGTGAGCTTGATTCCCAATGCTTCAATAGTCGTACTCTTACCAACACCGGGTACTCCCGTTATGCCGACTCTTATACTCTTTCCTGCATAAGGCAAACAGCGTTCGATTATTCGCTGAGCCTTTTGCTGGTGTTTGGCGAGATTGCTTTCCACAAGGGTGATTGCTTGCGACAACATCACCCTGTCGGAATTCAATATGCCCTCAACATACTCGTCAACGCTGATTTCCTTACGCTTTTTCAGTCTTTCAAGATACAGATTGCTCACAGAAGAAGGCTTTTCGCCCATGGCCTGTTGCACCTTCAAGGCTGTGTCGGGATTGTCTTCGTCTATTATTTTATCGTACATAGGTTTCTATTTCTTGAAAAAGTGTCCCGAATCGGCTTGTGCCGTCGGCATTATCGTCAAATCGTTAATGCAAACATGAGCAGGAAGAGATACGCAATAGTATATCGTATCGGCTATATCCTCTGCCGTAAGCGGTGTGAAACCTTTGTATGTCGCTGCCGCTTTTTCTTCGTCTCCATGAAATCTTACTATTGAAAATTCTGTTTCAACGGCTCCCGGGCAGATGTTTGTTACCTTAACCCCGTATGGAAGTGCGTCAATTCTGATTGCTTTGCTTATGGCATCAACCGCATGTTTAGAGGCACAGTAAACATTGCCCTCTGCATAGACTTGTTTACCTGCGATGGAACAGAGGTTGACTATATGACCGCCATTATTTCGGCACATCATCGGAAGTATTATCCTGCTTACGTACAGCAAACCCTTGACATTGGTATCTATCATTCTGTCCCAATCCTCTATGGCACCTTCCTGAATAGGCTCTTTCCCCAAAGCACCGCCGGCATTGTTCACAAGCAAATCAATCTTTGCCCATTTGCCGGAAAGCGTTCCGAGATTGGATTTCACTTCTTCGCATTTGCTGACATCGAAAACAAGACTCAATACATCAGCCCCTGCTTTCTTCAATTCCTTCTCCAAATCGGCAAGTCTGTCTGTTCGTCTTCCCGTAATCACGAGGTCGTATCCGTTTTCGGCTAACTTGATTGCAAGCGCTCTGCCGATGCCTGAACTTGCTCCTGTAACTATCGCTGTTTTTCTCATTGCTTCTTATCCTTATAAAATCAGTCCGTTATAGCCTTTATTCCCGGTAATGTCTTTCCTTCCAAGTATTCCAACATTGCTCCTCCGCCTGTGGAGATATATGAAATCTTATCTGCAAATCCTGACTTCTTGACAGCGGAAACGCTGTCTCCGCCGCCGACTGCCGCAAAGGCTCCTTTTTCGGTTGCTTTGGCAACAAATTCTGCAATACTGTTGGTTCCTTTGGCAAAGGTCTCAAATTCAAACACTCCGATAGGACCGTTCCAAAGTATTGTGGATGATTCGAGAATTACCTTGCCGAACAATTCTATCGTCCTATCGCCTGCGTCCATTCCTTCCCAACCATCGGGAATATCGATTTCGGAACAATATTTCACGTTGCAATCATTCGAGAACGAATCACCCGCCAATATATCCACAGGCAGGTAAAGTTTTACATTCTCTTTCTTTGCCTGCTCCTGCAAATCCAAAGCCACCTGCAATTTATCGTCCTCGCAAATCGAATTGCCTATACGTTTTCCCGCAGCCTTTGCAAAAGTATAGCTCATGCCGCCTCCTATAATCAGATTATCGACCAAAGGCAACAGATTTTTGATTACATCTATCTTGGAGGAGATTTTGCTGCCGCCGATTATGGCAGTAAAAGGCTTTGCAGGCTTTGTCATCAAACGGGTAAGGTTAAGAATTTCATGCTCCATCAAAAGACCGAAATACTTGTCCTTAGGGAAGAAACGGGCTATCGTAGCCGTTGAAGCATGCTCCCTGTGAGCTGCACCGAATGCGTCATTCACATAGCAATCTCCCAAAGAAGCCAAAGTCTTCGCAAATTCCACATCGCCCTTTGTCTCTTCGGGGTAGAAGCGAATGTTTTCCAACATCATTACATCTCCACCCTTCAAACCGTTTGCCAAAGATTTTATCTCGGTAAAGTCAAGGCTTTGAGTGAATACCACAGGCTTTTTGATGATACCCGACAAATAATCTGCCACAGGCTTCAAACTCAAATCGGCTTCAAAACCGCCTTTTTTCGGACGGCCGAAATGAGCCATCAATATAATGGAAGCCCCGTCGTTCAACAGTTTGTTGATAGTAGGCATTGCCTCACATATTCTCGTATCGTCGGTTATATTTTTATGCTCGTCAACCGGCACATTGAAATCCACACGCAACAGAACCTTTCTGCCTGCGAAGTTTACATCCTTTATACTCTTCATATCCTTGCTTGTTTGAAATTTTCCACAAAGGTAACACTTATCCGCAACATATAGTTCGCCTGCCTCGAAAATTTCAACCGGCATACGTCTCGCCTTATCGGGAACACGAAATATCAATGTACATCAGTTTACACCTCTTTCAAATGAGCAAAAGCGTATGAGAGAACGCACTTCGCACACATCGTGCAATCAAACCTTTGCAATACGAAAAAAGAGCGGCATTACACCGCTCTTTTGAGTTTATACGGGGTAATCTTTACCATTCTTCGGTTTCGTTGCCGACCAAACCTTTTTTGACGCATTCCTCTATCTGGTCAATTATAACATTGGAGTACGCATTAGCCATCACAAGTGCTTTACATGAGGCTTTTTTGTGCGAGTCTTTTTTTGCAAACGGAAAGCATTCATTCATCATCCATTTATCTTTTACACTACCATGATTGAAATTACCTAAATACCCACCATTTACCGTAACTTCGTAACAAGGTACTGTGTACGTAACTCTAACTTTGCTGTCTTTTATATCGCATTTGATTATAGGACGTATGCCGACATAATAAGAGTTAACTCCGCCTGTGTGTTTGGCTATTCCACTTACAAATCCCTCTGCGATGATAACACCAGCATCTTTATCGTTGAGCTTAATCACAGAGTTGGCATCATTGAAAGATGCGGTAAACCAATAGTTCAGCATAACATAGAGTTGTTCTTTGGTCTTACCTTCTGCCGGAATTACCTGAACATACGTAAGGGCATTATTTTTGTCCAAAGTTAACTGCGAACCTAAATTCGTGGCTGCATCAACCCACTTCTCACCATACTTTTCTTTGGCATATTTTTCCAACTCTTTTTCGGTCATAATTTGACCAAAAACCGACACTGAAAACATCACAAAAGTGATGAGTGAAAATACTACTTTTTTCATAGTGCTTACTTTTTACTTGCTATCTGATTACTGATTTGGGATAATTTTTCGGATATGTTGCAAATCACATAAACGAAGAAACGTAGGACTAAACTGCCGACAAGCATCGACAAAGAAGACGATAATCCGAGTACTACGTTCATTTCGCCTGTGAATGTGGCAAGAAAAATGATAACGGCTGCAATTATGCAGACTGCTAAAATTCCATCTGTAATGTTTTTTAACCATTTCTCGGCGGAATTATCCACATCAAAACTATCCACTCCCATTTCGGTTAATCTTGGTTCATTTAATGTCGGATTTGACGTTTCACAATCCGGGCATTTCTTGTTATCCATCGGGTATTCGTTACCGCATTTTGGACACTTTACAAAAGTATTATCCATTTCTGTTCATGCCGGTTATATCCCATTGGCTCATCGGTTTAATTGACTTTTCTGTTCTTACTTGTTTTTATCTCCGCCCAAGTCCCAAAGACGATTTATATTTTGCGGACTTTGCCCGCTTTGTTTCTTCCCTTTGCGTACGGACATAAAAAAAACGTGGGACTTGTATCTTATCGACTATATGAGGTTCTGGACTACCTAACCAATCAAACAAGTAAAGCCCACGAAATTCATCGTGAGCGTTTACTGCTTTACATTGATTGGTCATTTATGAAACGGTCCAGATTTCATATAGTCAAGTATAAGCAAAAACGCTTTATTATGTCATATAAATACGTACTGAATCAATATAAACTCTTTCTTCTGTTGCCTCCTTTCCGTGATGGTTTGATTTCAATTTGCAAAAGTATGAATTTTTCATGGTTCAATGCACACAATCAAGAGAAAAAGTAGAGAGGGTAGAAAATGTATGAAAGTAAAGAGAGGTACGAGTGAAAAATATAAAGAGTACCCTTTCAATCCGTGTTGTCCAAATCTGAAAACGCAACCTTGAATTCTCTGAAAGTGGCTTTCTCCGCTCGAAAACTCTCTTCACATTCTTTATCATTTCAATCCATTCACAAGTATTGCGGATTAATAATTTTCAATTCTTTTAACTTCACAGCTCACGAATTTTCCGTCATAGGGAAATTTCTCGAAATTTTTCGAGTATTTGAGAGTTGAGCAAAGGATTGTATTTCAATACCTTGCAAGCATATCGAAAACCGACCGGAAAAAGACGGCGTTTTGACGGTCGGAAAACGCCGTCTTTTTTCAAGAAAACGAAGAGTTAGTGGTGCTAAGACTTCGTCTTTCGAGTCAAAAGACTTCGTTTTCTCCAGAAAAAAACGCCGTCTTTTTCTCAATGGTGTCTCTTTTGTCTTCCGAAAAGTATGATTTCGGTCGAAAACAAGCCCGAAACAGGAGGAAAATTCTGCCGATGTACCCGTTTTGCTTTCTTGCTTCATTATTTGGGAAATAATGATATAGGGATAGTATTTTGGTAATTTCGCGATATAAAGAAGAGGTTTCTGATTCTTGAATCTCGACAGATGAATAAAAGCACAAGAGGCTGTGTCGGAATTCAACCTTGACACAGCCTCTTGCTTTTGTGTATCTTTGATTACTCCACTATCGACTTCTTCATTGACGTTGGATTAGTATCCACAAATATTATTTTGCGATTGTAATTTCTTGGTTCTCCATAAAATAATGCCATCAGCATAAGTGCATCGTTTATTCCTTCGACGAAGACAATGTTTCGACAATATACATCAACCCGTGCATAAGGATAAGAAAAATGTATGGTTATGATGTCCCTTTGGTGAGCAAGGTCTGCACCTCAATGTTTGTAATTATTCTCGTATGATTGTGGTAGTTTCTGGAAAAGCATTGTCTGCTACTACTGTATTTTTGGAATAACCACCGACTACAAAGATGAGCAATTTTTGAATGCATTACCTACAATTTATCTTTGGATCCTCTTTAATTTTGAATGAGGTCAAACCCTTTAGTGCTTACCAGTTTTGAACCGTCTTTTGTGTCATATATCTCTATGTATTTTGCAAGTTCAACTCATAAATGCAACTTTAGGAGATAGGGGAAAGAGACAAAATA
>SAMEA104315437__coassemble_504_pt1 | contig 18654 bp, 23 predicted proteins | sample SAMEA104315437__metabat2_low_PE_039 | metagenome-assembled genome bin SAMEA104315437 (sample SAMEA104315437) | gut metagenome | biome: Monkey gut; feature: monkey-associated habitat; material: faeces | place: China | collected 2013 | reverse complement strand
GAACAGGATGGGAAATTCCTCTCTCTTGTTTGAGTTTTATTTTGTCTCTTTCCCCGCCCTCCTAAAGTTGCATTTATGAGTTGAACTCAGAAGAGAAACACCATACTCTTCCGAAAAACCTTTCGCGGAATTACCAAGCACCATTTCGTGAAAATAGTTCGCCGAAAGAATTTTGGCGAACGGCGTTTGGCGAAATTCTTTCGGCGTTTAGCTAATTCGGTGATTTTGAAACAATGCGTCGGTTCTTACTCTTATCTTCAAGAAGCGAACATATTATCCATGTAACAGGCGTAACGAATTTACTTACAATTTGTTTTGTTCGAGCCACTCGTCAAGCAGTTCTGCCAATTTATCATTATTCAAATCCTGCATAAGGAAATGAATGTTGCCATATATGCCTATCTTCGGCAATTCCACCAATGTGGCGTTTCCGCCATGCAGGTTGATGGTTGCAACGAACTTGCGAGCCATTTGGAGGCGTACCCGCCAATTTTCATCGCCGAGATTTTTTGACGGTGTTTCCGGAATATAGTCTCCAAAGTAGAGAACAATCGGAATTTGCGTAAGACGTTTGAACTGTTGCATCGGAACCGGCACGCCCTCCGAACCGCCGGTCAAACCCTCAATGCGTCCGGGTACTCCTCCCTCGGGAAAAACAAAACCGCCGGGTTCGTACGCAACAACGGCTTTCACCTCCGTATTTTGCATTGCCGACATCCAACCCGGAAAACCTCATGCCGAATGAGTAACAAGGATATGGTCTCCTATATATTCTGCCAATGCTCCGAGAGAAGCAACATCGTGTTTGTGGTCGCTTAAATCCGGTGTCATTTCTCTGAAAAATTGCGAAAGCGAAACGGAATCTCTTGGGAATTGAACCCCTTTATTATAATTCGGCCAAATGCCTATACGCCATATATCGAACCAAAACATTTCATCTGCCGTTGGCTTTATTGTTGTATTTGCCGATGTTCTTCTGGCTCTCCCCCGCCCCGGCAAATCAATGACATAACTGCTTCTGCCACGACGCAACATCAAAGTGGCAAAGCCGTCCCTGCCGTCCGGTGTCATTTGCCAACATACGCCCGAACCGCCATAGCCATAAACATAAACAAGCGGAATAGTTTTGCTGTCGAGCGGTATCTGATAATCGACAAAGGCATGGTCGGCCCGATAGCTTTGTCCGGTTTCCTCCTGCTCTGCCCAACCGACAAATTTACTATTATCATATCGACCTTGTCGTTGTATAACTTCTCCCCCAACGGAAAAGTGTCCTTGCCTTGTAATGCAGATGGGCTTTTGTGCATTTACTGCTAAAATGGAAAAGGTTGTCATAAAAATCAAGGTGCTTAAAGATTTCATACTGCTTTGTTTTTCCGTGCAAAAGTAATTACCCACGGCAAAGTAAACCCTGTAAAAAAATCCGTAAAAGTATCATCTTTTACGGATTTTGTAATGTGACAAAAAAGGTCTGTTCATCTGTAATCGGAAGGTTTGATTCCTAAATTTCGTTGCACATAACGACTGAAATAAGCCGGCGAAGAAAAATTGAACATGTCGGAAATACCGGCAATAGTCAGCGTTTTGTTGCGTAACTGACGTGAAATATCAAGCGAAGTATAACGATTTATCCAATAATTGGCTGAAAAACCGCTGACGTTCTTCGATACCTCCGAAAGGTATTTCGATGTTATGCACAAGCGGTCGGCATAAAAACTTACCTCTCTGTGCTTCCGATATGTGCCTTCTTCCAATATGGACAAAAAACTGTTCATGATGGAAGCATTCCTTGTGGAGGTTGCCTCCTTTTCATAAACACGTGCGTGAAAATCGAAGAAATCAAGTATGGCAGTCTGCATGGCATTGGTAAGGGTCTCTTGATAGAAACAGTGATTGCTGTTTTTGATACGTTGTTCCAAGATATCGAAATCCCTGAGGCAGAGTTCCTGCTGCATAGGCGTAAGATGAATGACGGGATTGTTGAACAGAGATATTTAACCCTTGATTGCGTAATTGCTTTGCGGCGTACTCAGCTCGATAAAAGCAGGTTTGGCGTATATAATCTTGCACTTGAAATCATCGGACGGGCATATTTTTTCAATCAATGAGCGACGGCGAACTATGGAAAGGTCTCCCGATTGCAATTCAAACGTCTTTTCATTAAATACGAAACTGCATCTGCCTCCCAAACAAAGCAGATGAGCCAATACTCCACCTCTACATTTGTTCCTATCTCGCCTATTGCATTACAGAAGATTATATCCTTTTGCTCTTTTTGCTCCATAATCAGCCGACTTGTTCCGGCAAAAATACAAAAAACAATCGGTAATCATTCCATCTCCGAACGATTACCGATTTCGAGCTTGAAAATCAGAGCTTGCTTCTCAGAGCTTCGGCTTGCGATTTATCGGTTGCCATACCTTGGTAAGTAAAACCGTACATACCGGCAAAACGTTTCATTGTATATTCGCCATCATCAATCATCATCTTCGTCGGCTCCGCTCCCTGATAGAGAAAAAATAATTGCTTGCCATTAAAGGAATGTGGCTCCACAAAACCGTAGAAACGTTCCAAAAACGTACGAACCGAAGCACAAATGTTATGCCAATATACGGGCGACCCCATTACAACGATGTCAGCCTCCTTCATTTTGGCAAGGACTTCATCGAATTGGTCGCCGTCAAGGGTTTGTCCATAGAAGTTTATACGATAATCTGTCAGCATGACAGTTTCATATTGTTTTCCTTCAAGCAATATTTTCGCAAGTTCGGCAGTATTGCCATCTCTATTCGGACTGCCGTTAATGAAAAGGATTTTTTCGTTTGCATAATCGGATTGTTGTTTTTATCCTTTGAATTGTTACTTTGGCAGTTCACTCCGCATATCACCAAGAGGAAAGCGGCTGCCGATGTGAATAAATACTTGATTGTTCGCATTGTAAATGGTATTAAAGGTTATCATTGAAAAAGTTCGTCAATTTCCCCACTGCCGAATCCACATATTCCGGCACATAATAGGTTTTGATATGTGTGGCATCGGGAATAAGATACAACTCCTTGTTCTGCGTACCGCTTGCCTTGCTGAAACATTGTTCGGTCATGTAGAAAGTATCTGCCGCACCGCCTGCAATCGATTTTGAGAAAGTAAAAAGGGAGTGAAACACTCCCTTTTTACTTGCAGGCGAGGGTATGTATCTTACGTATCTTCCCCCATCTGCCTGCAAAGATACAACAATTTTTCTTTCCCGCAAGCCTTTTCCTCAAAAAAAGGCAGGAAATTCATTTTTTCCTGCCTTTTCGCTTTACTTCCTGTCCCGTCCCGCGCCTCGAAGATAGTTCTCATATCTTCCTCACTCGGAAGCATCAAACGCCATTAAATCGATAAGGCTGCTTTTGGTATATCTGAAAGTCGAATTAGGGTGTGCATGAGTTTGAAGATAATATTCATAACCTTCCCTATAAAGAGCGAACGGCAGTTCGGCTGCTTGTTCCGGAGTTACCCCGCTCATGTCTCCGACATATTCCGGTTCACCACCTTCTGCTTCCATCTGACGGCTCTTGCAAGCATCTGCAAGACGCTCCTGTATTTGATTGATTTGAGAATCCATGAACCCGTTACGGTGAACCAACCCTGTATTGAACATACTAAGGGTTGCAACAGCCTTGAAACGCTTATCCGTCTGTGCAGCTTTCAAGGTGTAACCGCCTCCACCGCATATACCGAGAATTCCTATACGTTCCGCATCGACTCCGGGGTACAGGGAAAGAATGTCGGCAGCCCTATGAATATCCTCGATGCGGCAAGCAGGATTATCCACGTTGCGAGGCGTTCCCTCGCTTGCTCCCTGATAAGCCGCATCAAAAGCAAGACATATATAACCTGCCTCTGCCATATGTTGGCTGTACAACCCTGCCACCTGCTCCTTCACTCCGCCATTGGGGTGAGCAACAACAGCCGCATAACGCTTATTTACATCATAATCGGCAGGAACATAAACATTGGCACTAATTTTCAAACCATTCAAATCATAGTTTATGCTATGAATATTCACCTTTCCTTTCTTGTTCTCGGTAATGGCACCATCATAAACCAATCCTCACGGATTATCATTGTGGCTTTTGATACTCGAAACATCGACCACATTGAATGTTTTCTTTTCTTTCATTGTTTTTTTTGTGCATTTAAGGTATTGCATAAGACCATGGTCGAACACAATACAACCGTAATTATCTTTTTCATCACTTTCGTACGATTTTCTTGAAGCGAATAACATTGCAAAAGTAGAAAGATGACAACAACCCCTCTTTATACTATTTACGGGATAAAGTGCCATTTTTGCGGGAAATGCCAGCATTTTCAAACCCTCTCGAAACACGTCATAATCGAAACGCCGAAAGGATTTCATCGAATGGCGTTTGAATTTTTTCTTCCGCCGATTCGATTTTACTCGAACGGCGTTTGACGAAACTGAAACGCCGAAAGAAAAAATTATTCCGCCGTTTCGTTTCGATGAAAGGGCGTTTGGTCGAGGGATTGAAAAACAAGGGATATTTCAAAGGAGGATTGCTTGTTCTCTTGTGGCGTAAAACGGGTGATACTTTGCATTTTTTTTGTACCTTTGCCGGATTGCAGCAAAAGGTTTTTGCCTGCACGAATTTTTTAATGCTATGAGAAACATAAGGAACTTCTGTATAATTGCTCACATCGACCATGGAAAGAGTACTTTGGCCGACAGGTTGTTGGAATTCACCAATACGGTTTCGCAAAGAGAGATGGAGGCTCAGGTGTTGGACGATATGGATTTGGAAAAGGAAAGGGGTATAACTATAAAAAGCCATGCCATTCAGATGAGGTATCGTTTCGAGGGTGAGGATTACAGGTTAAATCTTATCGATACGCCGGGACATGTGGATTTTTCCTACGAGGTGTCCCGTTCCATTGCTGCCTGCGAGGGTGCTTTGTTGATTGTAGACGCTACGCAGGGTATTCAGGCTCAGACAATTTCCAATCTGTATCAGGCAATCGACAACAATTTGGAGATAATCCCCATTTTGAACAAGATGGATTTGCCGAATGCCATGCCGGAGGAGGTGAGCGATCAGATTGTGGAGCTTTTGGGTTGCAAGCCAGAGGAGATTATCCGGGCGAGCGGCAAGACCGGTTTGGGAATAGAGGAGATTTTGGAAAGAATCATAAAGACCATTCCGGCTCCGAGCGGCGATGCGGATGCTCCTTTGCAGGCTTTGATTTTCGATTCGGTGTTCAATTCTTTCCGAGGCATCATTTCCTATTTCCGAATCATGAACGGAGAGTTGCACAAAGGCGATAAGGTGAAGTTCGTCAATACCGGAAGGGAATACGAGGCTGATGAGATAGGTGTGCTTGGTTTGAAGCTCATTCCGCAACCCAAACTCTCTTGCGGAGAAGTGGGTTACATCATTTCCGGAATAAAGACTTCTTCCGAGGTGAAAGTCGGCGATACCATTACCTCTGCGGTCAATCCGTGCGAAAAAGCCATAGACGGCTTCGAGAACGTCAAACCTATGGTCTTTGCCGGTATTTACCCCGTGGATTCCGACGATTACGAGGAATTGAGAAGCTGTATAGAAAAATTGCAACTCAATGACGCTTCCCTGACTTTCGAACCGGAGAGTTCCTTGGCGTTAGGCTTCGGATTTCGTTGCGGATTTCTCGGATTGTTGCACATGGAGATTGTTCAGGAACGCTTAACGAGGGAGTTTAACATGGACGTGATAACCACCGTTCCCAATGTTAATTACAAGGTTCACACAACCAAAGGAGAGGTTCTTGATGTCTATAACCCATCGGGGCTTCCGGAGGCGAATTATATTGATTACATAGAAGAGCCTTACATATCGGCTTCCATCATAACGAAGACGGACTTCATCGGACCTGTCATTACGCTTTGCATGGAGAAGAGAGGAGTGTTGAAAAATCAGCATTACCTTTCGACCGATAGGGCGGAGATAACCTTTGAGCTGCCTTTGGGAGAAGTGGTCTTTGATTTCTACGATAAGTTGAAGTCGATTTCCAAAGGTTATGCCTCATTCGATTATCACCCTGCGGATTTCCGTCGTTCGAAGCTTGTGAAATTGGAGATACTTCTCAACGGCGACCCCGTAGATGCACTTTCGACCTTGACGCATTTCGACAATGCTTATCCGTTGGGCAGAAGAATGTGCGAGAAACTGCGTGAACTGATACCGAGACAGCAGTTCGACATTGCCATTCAGGCGGCGATAGGTTCCAAGATAATAGCCCGCGAGACGGTGAAAGCGGTTCGCAAGGACGTAACGGCAAAGTGCTATGGCGGAGATATTTCCCGTAAACGCAAATTGCTGGAAAAACAAAAGGAAGGTAAGAAGAGAATGAGACAGGTGGGCAGTGTGGAAGTTCCTCAGTCTGCATTCCTTGCCGTATTGAAGTTGGATTAAAACATAAAGGGTAAATAAGATGACGATAACAGTAATAATCGTTGCCATATTGGCGATAGTGGTCGTTGTAATGGAGTATTACAACAGCGAGACGACCAAACGGTTCATCGAGAACGAACAGAAGAAAACCATTCTCGAAATTCAAAAAATTCAGGAGAGCGAAGTAAGGAAGGTCGTAACCCCCATACAGTTGCAGGCTTACGAACGCTTGGTGCTTTTCTTGGAAAGAATGATGCCGAACAACCTCGTATTGCGTTGTTATCAGCCTCAGATGAGTACGCAACTGTTGAAGGATGTGATGATTCGTAACATCAGAGACGAGTTCGAGCATAATCTTTCCCAGCAACTGTATATATCTCAGCAGGCTTGGGCATACATAAAAAACGCAAAGGAGGATATGATAAACACTATCAATTCCGTTCAAGCGAAAGAGGGTGAGGAGATGACGCCCACGGCTTTTGCCGGCAGGTTGTTTGAAATGCTCGCAGGGAGAGAAAGCCAAATCGAATTGGCACAGGATTTTTTGAAAGAGGAAATACAGAAGAGGTTTCAATAATCCGCTCTTCTCTGTTCGGCGAGCCTCGGTGATTTGACTAAAACAGGCTTGCAAAGAGACGGAACGGTGAAATCGGAAACAGAAAAAGAGATAAAATCATGACATTGGAAGAAAGAATCAATGCAGACATCAAAGCAGCGATGTTGGCAAAGGATAGAAAGAAATTGGAGGCTCTGAGAGCAGTGAAATCAGCCATTTTGTTGTTGAAAACAGACGGCAGCGGTTCGGAAATCAGCCCCGAAGCTGAAATGGCATGCCTCCAAAAACTCGTAAAGCAAAGGAAGGAGTCTGCCGAATTGTACAAACAACAAAACAGACTCGACCTTTATGAAGAGGAAGCCTTTCAACAATCCGTCATAGAGAAGTATCTGCCCGAGCAAATGAGCGAAGAAGAGATAGAAAGCAAATTGAAAGAAATCATTTCGCAAACAGGTGCTTCTTCGATGAAGGATATGGGTAAGGTGATGGGTGCAGCACAAAAAGCCTTTGCAGGAAGAGCAGACAATAAGCTCGTTTCTACCATTGTAAAAAGGCTTTTGGCTTGAGTTGTTTCAAGAAAAACTTTATCAATGAGTTTTGTGTTCGGAGCATTCTCGGAAAGGATAAATCCTTTGTGCAAGATGTTTGAATTATCGTTGGCGAAATGAAAATAGTTCTGGTAGGTACCGCATACCCTTACCGAGGCGGTTTGGCGTTGTTCAACGAGAGGTTGATGGAACAGTTCCACAGTGAAGGCGATGAGGTGGAGATACAAACATTCTCGCTTCAATATCCGCCATTTCTTTTTCCCGGCAAAACCCAATACAGCGAAAGCAAGGTCAATCACCCTTTCAAAATAGAGAGAACGGTCGATTCCGTTAACCCTTTCTCGTGGATAAAGGTCGGAAGGAAGATACGCAAAATGCAGGCGGACATCGTGATAATCAAGTATTGGTTACCGTTCATGGCACCTTGCTTCGGCACTATTGCAAGGCTTGCACGAGCTAAGCGAACCAAGATTGTGGCGATTGCGGACAACATCATACCGCACGAAAGACGGTTTTTCGACAACGCATTCACGAAATATTTCGCGAAATCGGTCGATGCGTGGGTGGCAATGAGCAGAAGTGTTATGGAAGACATCTCCCTGTTCGATAAATCTTCGCCGCGGATACTCAATCCGCACCCTTTGTTCGATAATTTCGGAGAGAAAGTTCCGAGAGAAGAAGCCCTGCGGTCGCTTGGCTTGGATTCGGGAAAGGTTAATCTGCTTTTCTTCGGATTGGTTAGGGAATATAAAGGCTTGGATATACTTTTGCAGGCAATGAAAGACCCTAAGTTCGCCAATCTTCCGCTGCATCTCATCGTGGCAGGGGAGTTTTACGATGATTATTCCAAGTATGAACAAATGCTTACGGAGTATGGTTTGAGGGATAAGGTGAGCATGGAGAACAGATTTGTGAAAGACGAAGATGTAAGCAGGTATTTCTGTGCCTGCGATTTGGTTGTGTTGCCGTATAAGAGTGCAACGCAAAGCGGAGTTACGCAAATAGCTTATCATTTTTCCAAACCCATGCTTGTAACCGATGTCGGAGGACTGCCGGAAATCGTTTGCGATGGCAAAAGCGGCTATGTATGCCGACCGAATGCCGAAAGCATTGCCTCCTGCATAGAAGACTTCTGCACAAACGGCAGAGACTTTTCGGCAAGTTTGGAAACGGAGAAACAACGCTTCGCATGGGATAAGATGACTGCTGCAATCAGAAAAGTATATAAAGAAAGCATAAACAGAAATGATAATAAGAAGTAAAGCACCTTTGCGTTTGGGATTGGCAGGCGGCGGAACGGACGTGTCTCCCTTTTCCGACATCTACGGAGGTTGCGTTTTGAATGCAACGATAAGCCTTTACGCTTATTGCGATATTATTCCGCGAACAGACAATACCATAAAAATCATAACGGAAGACCGAGGCGAGAAATTCGAAAGCCGGAGCATGAGAGAACTTCCGATAGATGGCAATCTCGATATACTGAAAGCAATCTACAACAGAGTGGTCAAGGATTTCGATTTGCCCGCTTTGTCTTTCGAGCTTCATACTTTCGTCGATGCACCCGCAGGAAGCGGCTTGGGAACCTCCTCTACCTTGGTCGTGGCTGTGCTTGGGGCTTTCGCACAATGGCTCAATCTTCCGTTGGCAGAGTATGACATTGCATTGTTGGCTTATTCCATAGAACGCGAAGACCTGAAACTTGCCGGCGGAAAGCAAGATCAGTATGCCGCAACCTTCGGAGGGATAAACTTCATGGAGTTCTATTCCGACAACAAGGTGATTGTTAACCCTCTCAGGATAAAAGACAAAATCATGAACGAGTTGTCTCGCAACATCGTTTTGTTCTATACCTCCACTTCCCGCGATTCTGCAAGCATAATAGAGCAACAGCAAAAGAATGTGGTGAATAACAACACACAATCCATAGAGGCGATGCAGCAGTTGAAGAAGCAGGCGATTTTGATGAAAGAAGCATTGCTGCGAAGCGACCTTAACAAGATAGGAGACATTCTAAATCTCGGCTGGCAGTACAAAAGACAGATGGCAGACGGTATATGCACTCATCTTTTTGAAGATGTCTATACTGCGGCATTGGAAGCCGGAGCAAGAGGAGGCAAGATTTCCGGAGCAGGAGGAGGAGGCTACATATTCTTTTATTGTCCCGATTGTGTGCGATACAGGGTTATAGATGTGTTGAACAATTTCGGCGGAAACGTCAGACGATTCGAGTTTACCAAGGAGGGTTTGCAGACATGGCAGATGGACGACAAATAACGGAAGCGGTAATTCTGTGCGGCGGAAAGGGAACAAGACTGAAAAGCGTGGTCGCCGATCTTCCCAAACCGTTGGCTCCGATTGGCGGAAAACCGTTTCTGAGCATTCTCATGAAGTATCTGTGCGGACAAGGCGTGAAAAGGATAATCCTCGCAACGGGTTACATGCACGAGGCAATGGAATCGACATACGGAAAGACTTTTTCCGGAATGGAAGTCGCCTATTCCCGAGAACTTACCCCCCTTGGAACGGGAGGAGCTGTGGCAATGGCGTTGAGAAAAGCCGAAAGCGAAAACGTGCTTGTGCTTAACGGCGACAGCATCATAAAGTTCTCCCTTGCCGAAACGGCGAAGCGTTACTTTGAAATCAAGAACGATTTCCCCGATATTCCGTTTCCGACCTTGCTTACCCTGAAACGAATGGAGAATGTGGACAGATACGGAGCCGTAGCCTTTGAAGACGGACGCATAAAGGCCTTTGAAGAAAAAGCATTCAGAGAAATATGCTTCATAAATGCAGGCGTATATATATTGAACAAGGAAACCTTTCGCGACAAAGCCGTCGGAGAGGTTTTTTCTTTTGAAAAAGACTTTTTGGAGCGGGAAGTGAAAAAAGGAAGCCTTTTCGGCATGGAGTCCGATGGCTTTTTCATCGATATAGGAGTGCCGGAGGATTACGCTTTGGCAAGAGATGTTTTAATACAACGGTTAGACTAAAAAACAAAAAAGCAAAATGGATATAGTTATCAAAGATGGCGTTTGCGGAAAGCAGGAAACAGAGGTAAACGAAAAGAACACAGCCGTCGCATTCGGCTCGGGAGACGTGGAAGTCTTCGCCACGCCGGCAATGATTGCACTCATGGAAAAGACAGCCAACGAATCCGTGAAAGAATTGCTACCCGAGGGGTACGTAAGCGTAGGCATAGAAATCAATGCCAAACATATAAAAGCCTCGAAAGTCGGAAGCAAAATCGTTTGCGAGAGTTTCCTCAGCAAGGTTGAAGGAAAGAAACTCACATTCAACATCACGGCATACGACGAGACCGCAAAGATAGGTGAAGCCACCCACAGCAGAGTGATTGTCGAGAAAACGAAATTTTTGAGCAAACTGTAAGCACACCCTTATATGGCAATAATGGAACAGGAAGGCAAATTCAAAATGGTTGCAAAGACCATGTTCGGATTGGAAGGCGTTTTGGCGAAGGAATTGGAGAACATGGGAGCGGAAAACATCGAACAACTCAGGCGGGCAGTCTCCTTCGAGGGAGATATGAGCCTTTTGTACAGGGCGAATTACAGTCTCCGTACGGCATTGAGCATATTGAAACCCTTAGCAGAGTTCGATGCAAAGAACGAACATGAGTTGTATCGCAACATCTATGCGATAAAGTGGGAGAAGTACATGAATTGCGATGCCAAGATATACATCGACCACTCCGTTTTCAGCACCACATTCACCCATTCCCTCTATGCGGCACAAAAAACCAAAGATGCAATCTGCGACAGGTTCAGAAAGATGTTCAACTTCCGCCCTCAGGTCAGCAAGGAAGAGTACGACATAAAGCTCAATCTTCATATCTACGAGAACCATGTTACGATTTCTTTGGACTCTTCGGGAGAAAGCCTTCATAAAAGGAACTATCGCAAAAACAACGGGCAGGCTCCTTTGAACGAAGTAACCGCAGCAGGACTCATACAGCTGAGCGGCTGGCAGAGAGACTGCAATTTCTTCGACCCCATGTGCGGAAGCGGAACCCTTTTGATAGAAGCCGCCATGTATGCGTACAATATCCCGGCTCAATATTACAGAAAGCGTTTCGCCTTCAACAAATGGTCCGATTTCTCCTTGCCCGAATGGAAGAGAGTGAGAGAAGAAGAGGACAAGAAGATGTGCGACTTCGATTATCTGATATGGGGAAGCGACCTTTCGCAGAACGCAATCAACGAAGCGAGGGAAAACATAACCTTTGCCAAGTTGCACAAAGACATAGAACTCTTCCGTTGCCCGATAGAGGAGCAAAGACCGCCGGAGGGACGCACCCTCGTCATAACCAATCCTCCATACGGCGAGAGAATAGAGGTGGAAGACATAATAGCCCTCTATGAAAGAATAGGAACGGCGTTCAAATCCATGTACGAAGGCAACACCGCATGGGTCATCTCTTCGGATTTGTTCGCCTTGAAGAAAATCGGATTGAAACCAAGCAGGAAGATAACCGTCTATAACTCCAATTTGGAATGCCGTTTCTGCGAATTCGACCTCTACCACGGCAGCAAAAAAGCAAGCAAACAAGCAAAACAGAACGAGGAAGAAAAGGAATAAAGAACCATCTTACCGTCATAAGATTGACAAAACGCCGTTTCGCAAAAACGAAACGACGGAAGAATTTACCGTTACGCCGTTTCACGAAAATGAAACGGCGTAACGCTTTTCGGCGTTTTAGAAGAAAAGAGACGAACGTACGAAGCTGTTGACGAAAAAGGGTCTCGGATTTGCGGATTGAATTTTATTTGTTATCTTTGCAAGCGAAAGACGGCGTGTTTGCCGAAAACGAATGGTGTAAATAATAATCCGGTTATGGAAAACTTTGTCGTATCTGCCCGCAAGTATCGTCCGAGTGATTTTCATTCGGTTGTAGGTCAGGAGCATGTAACTTCCACTTTGCAGAACGCTTTGCGTAACAACCGCCTTGCACAGGCATTTTTGTTTTGCGGTCCGCGTGGAGTGGGCAAGACCACTTGTGCCAGAATTTTGGCGAAAACGATAAATTGCACCAACCTTACTCCCGAAACGGAAGCCTGCAACGAATGCGAGAGCTGCAAGTCCTTTTTGAACAATGCCTCTTTCAACATCGTGGAGTTGGACGCAGCTTCCAACAACTCGGTGGAAGACATTCGTTCTCTTATAGAACAGGTCAAGATACCGCCACAGAATGGTAAGTATAAGGTATATATAATCGATGAGGTACATATGCTGTCTCAGGCGGCTTTCAATGCTTTTCTCAAAACTTTGGAAGAACCTCCTGCATATGCTAAGTTCATTCTCGCAACGACGGAAAAGCAGAAGATTATGCCGACCATCTTGTCCCGTTGCCAGATTTTCGATTTTCATCGCATAAGCAACGACGATATTGCGAACCATCTGGAATACATTGCCAAGAAAGAAAACGTGGAATACGAGAAAGAGGCTCTGCATATCATATCTCAGAAGGCAGACGGAGGCTTACGCGATGCGTTGAGCATGTTCGACCAACTCGTTTCCTTTACAGGCGGAAAGCTAACGTACAAAAACATCATCGATAATCTCAACATACTGGATTATGATTACTATTTCCGTCTGACGGATTTGCTTTTGGCAGGAGACATTCCGCAAAGCCTTCTTTTGTTTGACCAAGTGTTGAAGAAAGGTTTTGAAGGCAGTCATTTCATCGGCGGTCTTGCCTCGCATTTCCGCAACCTCCTTGTTTGCAAAACACCTGTTTCGGCAGGTCTTTTGGAAGTCAGTCCGACCGTGGCTCAAAGATATGTGACGCAGGCACAGGCAGCACCACAGGTATTCATACTTCGTGCTTTAGAATTCTCGAACGCATGTGCCTTGGAGTACAGAGAGAGCTACAATAAAAGACTTTGCGTCGAGTTAACCTTGATGAGGATTGGTTTCATCATGAATAAAATCCAACCGAACAAACAAGCCACCACCCCTGCGACTGCTCCCGTTCAATCCACTCCCGTACAATCCGTGCCAAGCGGAGAGCCTAAAAAAAAAATGACTGTCTGACCGACGACCGGACCAAGGAACAAATAAAAGCATCGCTCGGAACGGTAACCAGATTTTCGATTAACAAATCCGTTGCCGTAAGCCGTGAACTCTTGGAGAAGAACACAGAAAACGAACGCGAGAAAAAACGCCTTGATTTCGACATTTTCAAACGCACATTGGCGGAATATGCGGAAAAAATCAAGGAAGAAGACCGCAATCTGGCGTTTTCTCTTACCAATGCGATTTGCCGACAGGGTGAAAACGACTTAATCATCTTGGAAGTAAGCAATAAAATTGCCGAAAGCGAGATAAACCACTGCAAACAAAAGATACTGTCGTTTGTTAAGCAGGAAACCGGCTTCGACAAGATTGTTCTGCAAGTCGTTTGCAAACAACAGGAACTCAAAACGAAGATTTACTCGCCTGCCGACACGTATAAGCACTTCAAAGAGAAGCGTCCGGAAATCGAGAAGCTGGTAAAGGCTTTCGATTGCGAGTTCGAGTATTGATAATAAAAGCATACACCTATGGGAACAGCACTTATATTTTTGGGAATTCTCGTTTTCTCCGCTCACCTCTTCTCGATGATGTTCAGCAAGAGGAAAATACCAGATGTGCTTTTGCTATTGATTATAGGTGTCTTGATAGGACCGGTATTGAAGTTCGTTCAGCCGTCCGATTTCGGCAGCGTGGGCGGAGTGTTCACCTCCATAACCCTTGTGGTCATACTTTTCGAGGGCGGAACAGGCATAAGCATAAGCGATTTGCAACAATCATGGCGTTCGACGGTCAAACTGACGGTCAGCAGCTTCATTGCCGCCGCCGTAACCGTTGGTATCATCTGCCATCTCTTCGGAATGGACTTATTGAATTGCATGATTACCGGCAGCATATTGGCGGGTACATCATCGGCAGTGGTCATTCCGCTTGCCCAGCACCTGAAACTTACCACCCAAACCAAGACCGCTCTTATCCTTGAATCAGCCATAACGGACGTTCTCTGTATCGTGTTCGCCTTTGCTTTCATGGACGCAAAACTTATGGGCAGCGGTTTGAACGTCGGCAAGGTTGCGGGCAACGTCTTGGCATCTTTCGTCTTGGCAACTCTCTTGGGTTTTGTCGGAGCAATGGTTTGGGCGAGCCTGTTGCAGAAGATTCGACGTCTTCGCAACTCCATGTTCCTTACACCGGCGTATCTCTTCATCATTTACGGGCTTGCCGAGGTCTTGGGGTACAGCGGGGCGATAGCTTCGCTCGCTTTCGGAATTACGATAGCCAACATGGAATATTTCAACTTCAAATTCTTGGAGAAATACCAAAGAAACAAGAATCTGAAGCTGAACGAAAACGAACATGCCTTCATCGGAGAGATAGGCTTCGTGCTGAAAACATTCTTCTTCGTCTATGTCGGTTTGAGCATTCCTTTTTCGGACGGAAAATCCTTGGCGATAGGAGCCGTGATAACGGCAGCCTTGGTTGTGGTTCGCATTGTAACGGCCAAGTTCTTCTCCCCCGGCTCCGCCAATGCCTTTGACCGAAGCACCATTGCCGTAATGATACCGAAAGGACTTGCAGCCGCCGTGCTTGCTTCCGTACCCGAGCAGTTGGGATTGGAAGGCGGAACAGAGATTAAGTACATAACCTTCTCCGTTGTGCTGTTCTCCATTCTGCTCTGCTCCCTGCTCATACTCTCGATAGAGAAATTTCCCCGTGTAAACATACTTCTGCGTTTTGTCTTCAAGCAAAGACCCAAGAAAAGCAAGGAAGAACCGAATGAAATGCCGAAACCGGAAGAAGAGAATACGAAAGAATAAAATGCAATCGAATCACATATCATGAAAACAAGAGTTTTATTCCTGATTTTGCTCTCTTTTGCTTTTGTCTCGTGCGAAAAGGAAGAGAAAACGAGCAATGAAGAACAAGCGGTTAAGGAGGTGGTATTTTCGTATGAGCAAACAGAGTTTGCAAACGTGATTATGCCTTACAGAAAAACGGAAATCATTCATGATGACAGCCGAAAGCCGGCTTTGGTTCTCTATTTGCACGGAGGGTCGAGCAAAGGGTCGGACAACGAAGCACAGATGAAAGAACCGGCAGTAGATTCTATATGCAATCATCTCGTTTCGCAAAAGTCGAATGCCATAATTCTCATTCCTCAATGCCCTTCGGACAAATCATGGGGCGGAATGATGAACGGAGTTTTGAAATCGCTTATCGACCTTTACGTATCGGAACAGCTTGTCGATGAACAAAAGATTTACATCTTCGGAGGCTCGATGGGAGGCACCGGAACATGGGGAATGATTTCCTCTTATCCGGATTTGTTTGCGGCAGCCATGCCGGTTGCAGGCAATCCTTCCAAATGCAATGCGGAAGATGTGGCAAAAACACCCTTCTTCACAGTTATGGGAACCGATGACGCAATAATGGATATTGATATTGTCGCCGAGTTCGTCGATAAGGTGAAATCATTCGGAGGAGATTGCATGTTTGAAACCGAAACGGGTCGGACGCATGAAGCAACCTGCAAGCAAAGCTATACCAAGAATCGTCTCGATTGGGTTTTCAGTCATTGAGAGTATTGCTTTCACCTTTTAATTCGCTGTTTTGTCCGATACCTGTAAGCAAAGGAATATCTGTTTTTTGCAAGTGAAAAACTATTCCGCCGTTTCAAGAAAACGAAACGGCGGAATAAAATAACGAAATGCCGTTCTGCAACAACAGAACGGCGTTTTACTGTTTTCCGATTTTGATGCTATTTCTTTTTCCCTTTTATTTGGAGCGAGCCTTTCTTGATGTCTTTGTGTGTTGCGGTTTTCTCCATCTTCACATCGCGGGAAGTGTCGTATTTGTCGAAGTGTATTTTTTCTTCTTTCCACTTGTCTTTCGGTGCTTGTTCCTTTTCTGGTACGCCTATCGGGATTATGTTCAGTGGAACGATGTGTTCGGGAAGCGCAAGGAAGTCTTGCAGTTGTTTGGTTCTTTCCTTGCTCGGATAAATGCCGCACCATACGGCTCCCAATCCCATGCTGTGTGCTGCCAAAAGCAGGTTCTCCGTTGCCGCACTGCAATCCTGTACCCAGAAACCGCGTCCTTCGCCCTCTATGGCTTCTTTCATGTTTCCGCAAACGATGATTGCAAATTGTGCCGTTTTGAGATGGGCTGCGTTTTTGAACTCTTCACTCATCTTGTCGAGCATGTCTAGATCTCTTATCACTATGAATTCCCACGGCTGGCGGTTCATGGCACTCGGGGCACTCATTGCGGCATGCAACAACGGCTTGACAAATTCGTCAATCTCTATTTTCTCTCCCGAGTATTGCCTTACGCTGGTGCGTGTTTCGATGTTTTTCATCACGATTTGGCTTTCTTCCGTGATTTTTTGAGCTTGTGCCACACCGGTGAACAGTAGTGCGGCAGCTGTTACGGCTAATGCTTTTTTCATATCTATCGTTTTTGTAATTGTATTAAAGACAGAGAAGTAACGAGGTTCCGTTCCGGCTTATTGTCTCGAAACGAAAAAATAAGTACCTGCTTTAATCGGTACACCCGACACAATTTCGTATCTTTGCACGGTTGAGAAAAACATAATATTATAATGAATAATACATATAAAGCGGTATCGGCGGCGGAAGCCGTCAAGGTCATCAAAAGCGGAGACCATATCCATTTGAGCAGTGTTGCCTCTGCTCCGGAGTGTTTGATAGAGGCAATGTGCGAAAGAGGAAGAAACAAAGAGTTCAAGAACGTTTATATCCACCACCTGCACACGGAAGGTCCTGCACCTTACGCAAACCAAGAGTTCGAGGGCATTTTCCAACATGATGCTTTCTTTGTGGGTTCCAATGTGAGAAAAGACGTTCAGGCAGGTTACGCAGATTACATTCCTATCTTTTTGAGCGAAACCCAAAAGTTGTACAGAGAGGGTTATCTGCCTTGCGATGTCGCCATGGTGCAGGTTTGTCCTCCCGATGCACACGGATACGTTTCTTTGGGAACGAGCGTCGATGCCACATTGGCTGCCGTGGAGGTTGCAAAGACCGTTATAGCGGTGGTAAATCCCAATGTGCCGCGTTCTTTCGGCGATGCAATGATACCGATGTCCATGATAGACATCTTTGTAGAGGATAACACGCCTTTGATGCCTGCTCACTTCTCCCAACCGAACGAACAGGAGGTTGCAATAGGCAAATATTGTGCGGAATTGATAGAAGACGGAGCTTGTCTTCAAATGGGTATAGGTGCAATTCCGAATGCGGTTTTGGCACAGCTCGGAAACCACAAGAACCTCGGTATTCACACCGAAATGTTTGCCGACGGAGTGTTGCCTTTGGTCGAAAGCGGTGTGATAAACGGAGCGAACAAGAAATTGGATAAAGGCAAAATGGTGTCCACTTTCCTTATGGGAAGCCAAAAAGTCTATGACTTCATCAATAACAACCCTATGGTTGCAATGATGGACGTAGGCTATACCAACGATCCGTTCGTTATCGCTCAGCAACCGAAGATGACGGCAATCAACTCGGCTTTGCAGGTCGATATAACAGGTCAGGTATGTGCCGATTCCTTGGGAACGAAATTCTTCTCCGGCGTCGGAGGGCAAATAGACTTCATTTACGGAGCTTCCCGCTCCGAAGGCGGAAAAGCAATCATAGCAATGCCGTCCGTAACCAAGAACGGAATATCGAAGATAGCTCCGATACTTACACCGGGAGCAGGTTGCGTTACGACAAGAAACCACATTCATTGGTTCGTAACCGAATACGGTGCTGTCAATCTTTACGGAAAAAGTTTGCAGGAGAGAGCAAGATTGTTGATTTCGGTAGCTCACCCCGACCATAGGGAAGAATTGGAAAGAGCAGCCTTTGAAAGATACGGCTCTCACTTCCGTTACGTACAGAAATAAGCGGCTTCAAAGAAGTAAAATACATACATATTCTATTGCTAATGCGGCGGGCATGTCTCTTCTTTGCGAAAGGAAGATGATATGCCTGTCGCTTTTTTTCGATTCTTTGAACAATTATTCGCTGAATTCCACTCACAAATGCAACTTATCGGTTAGACCATTTGTTATGGTCAC
>SAMEA104315437__coassemble_468_pt1 | contig 19857 bp, 18 predicted proteins | sample SAMEA104315437__metabat2_low_PE_039 | metagenome-assembled genome bin SAMEA104315437 (sample SAMEA104315437) | gut metagenome | biome: Monkey gut; feature: monkey-associated habitat; material: faeces | place: China | collected 2013 | reverse complement strand
GTTACGAGTTCACCGGTTGGAACGATGGCAATACGGAGAACCCGAGAACGGTAACAATTACAAGCGATACAACGTTCATGGCAATATTCACTGCAAGCGGTTCGTCGTCTTTGCAAGAGGTGAACGCAAAAGAGTTCGCATTATATCCCAACCCTGCGAAGAGTTTCGTGAACTTGGAGTTCGAGGCATTGAAAGAAAACACCTTGCTTCAAATCCTCGACCTCAACGGCAGAAAAGTAAGAACGTTCGACCTCAAAGCCGGTCAGGAGACTTTACGAATAGAGATAGGCAACCTGCCAGAGGGAGTCTATACCATCATGCTCGGCAATACGGCGAAGAAACTGATAGTCGAGTAGCAAGGCTCGGAGAAAAAGAAAATACGAAAGCGATATATCCCAATCGATATGTCGCTTTCTTTTTTTATCCGAAAAGTTCGAGGAAAATCAATTCTGTTTTTCAAACTCAAAGTATCCGAACAATAGTTCAACATCATGCTTCAATTGGTTTTTACTGCAAAAGCAAGGAGAAAAACTTTCCGCACGGAGCTGCAATCTGCTCGCAAAGCCTCTTCCAAGGAAATAAAAAGCGGTGCATATAAAATTTCCCCTTGACCTTTTACCCGAAAAAGACCGTCTTTCAGGGGTAAAAAGACGGTCTTTTCATATATAAAAGACGGTCTTTTTTGCTTCCAAGGTCAAGGGGAAATTATTTTTTGCTTCCGTGTTTTCGTTTTTCACTGCTTTTTTAGAGAGGAGATAAAGCATATACGGCTTTCTTCGCTTAGGTTTTGCGTTTTTCTTTCTTTGCGGCAGGAAAGAGAATATTGTTGAGTATCAAACGATAGCCGCAAGAGTTGGGATATAAATCCAAATCGGTGACAGGGTCGCCTATATAGTGGCTGTAATCCTCCGGATCGTGTCCTCCGAGAAAGGACCAAGTGCCTTTGCCATACGTACCGTGGATATACCGAACCTCATCTGCCGATTTGTTTTCTCCGAGTACAATCACATTGGATTTTACGAATTTCTTCATGAATGCCGTTGTCTGTCCCATGAAGCCGTGTATTACTTTGCTGTGGTTTTGTGTAAGCATTGTCGGTATCCAATCCCATTTGGCGGAGAAATCGAAGAGTACGAAGAAATCATTCTTTTCGTTGAACCGCCTCGACCGAGAGATTGGCACATCTATATCGGAGATTTCGTATGTGTAAGGGTCAGTAACGATATGAAAATCCGTGAAGGCAAAGCATTTGGAATAGTCCAATTTGGTTTGGGCATCGGAATCCATGGCATCTCCGTCGAACATGTTTTCGCAAATATCCACGCCTTCTGCCGCCAAGGCTATATCGAAAGAATCCGGTGCCGAACACATGGCGAACATAAAGCCGCCGCCGGCAACGAAATCCCTTATTTTCTTCACCACTGCCAACTTCAACTGCGATACTTTACCGTAGCCGAGTCTTCGTGCGGTCTCATTTTGCATTCTTACGTCGTCTATGTACCATTGTTGGTTGCGATACGATGCCCAAAATTTGCCGAACTGACCCGTAAAGTCTTCATGGTGCAGGTGAAGCCAATCATACAAGGGCAAAACGCCGTTCAACACTTCTTCATCATAGACTACATCGTACGGAATTTCCGCATACGTCAGTACCAAGGTAACGGCATCGTCCCACGGCATTTTATTCTTGGGAGAATAGACAGCAATCTTGGGGGCTTTTTGAAGTTTGACCACGTCTTGATTGACTTCCGGTTGTGCTATTTCCGCAACGATGCCGCCATATTGTTCATCGCTGACCATGTAATAACTTACTCCTCGCAGGCGACAAAGGTTTTCCATTTCCTCGCTTGCTCTCATGGAAAATGCTCCGCCTTTGTAATTCAACATCCAATCCACATCATACTCCATGGTCAAAGCCTTATATGCCACACCGTATGCTTTGAGGTGGTTTTTCTGTGTTTCGTCCATCGGAATCACCAGATAAGCGGCATTTACCCGAAGAGATACAACCGACAATATGAGAAATATGAGTTTAGAAAGAACTTTCGCCTTCATCGTACGTGAATTTGCTCAACGAATCGTCTGAGACGCTGTCATTCATGCTTGACCCGATAAGTGTTTCTCCCATAGGGAAGCTGCCTCCGTCAGCCATGCGGTTTTCAAATCTTACGAATTGCGGAATGAAATTCAGCCTTACCTCGCCCACTTCACCGGCACGGTGTTTTGCAATGATGACATCTGCCGCCTTATCGTCGCCCTCGTCGAGCATTCCGTAATATGCCGGACGATAGATGAACATTACAATATCGGCATCTTGCTCTATGGCTCCCGACTCTCTCAAATCGCTCAACACCGGCTTCTTGCTGCCGCCACGGGTTTCCACGGCACGGGACAACTGCGAAAGTGCCAAAACCGGAATGCCCAATTCTTTCGACAGGGCTTTCAACTGACGGGATATGTATGATATTTCCTGTTCACGGTTGCCTCCTTTGGCAGCGTCGCCACCCTGCATGAGTTGGAGGTAATCGATGAATATCATCTGTATATCGTATTTCTGCTTCAATCTTCTGCACTTCGCCCGTAATTCGAATATGCTCAATCCCGGATTATCATCTATATAAATAGGTGCATTGGCGAGAGACTGGGTTTTCTCTCTTATCATGGTCTTCTCCCACTCCTCCAACTTGCCTTGCGATTTGAAACGTCTGCCCTCTATGCTCGCTTCCGCCGAGATAAGTCTCGACGTCAACTCGCTTGCCGTCATTTCCAACGAAAATATCGCAACAGGCTTATGGAAATCCACGGCCATGTTTCTCGCCATCGTTATTGCCAAAGCCGTCTTTCCCATTGCGGGACGGGCAGCAAGTATAATCAACGTACCCTTTTGAAATCCGCCTATTTTGTTGTCCAATTCCCTGAACCCGCTTGGCAAACCCGACGCATCGTCAGCAGAAGACTGTGCCTTTTCTATTTCGTTTATCGTTTGCCGAAGCAGGACATCCATGCCCAAAATATCGGAATTGAAGTTGCTGTCGTTTATTTCGAGGAACTTGGTCTCCGTTTTGTCCAACAAATCCAACACGTCGTTCGTCTCGTCATACGAATCCCGCAACGTTTCCGTCGAAACGCGTATCAGTTCTCTTTGAATGAATTTCTCCGAAAGCAAACGCACATGATATTCTATGTGTGCCGCCGAAGTGATGCGGGTGGTCAGTGAAGTTAACTTGGAATAACCGCCGATTGTTTCAAAGGTTCCGTTTTTCTTCAACCTCTCCGATACGGTCAGAATATCGACAGGACTTCCCTCTGCAAAGAGAGAACTTATCGCTCTGAATATTTCGGCATGCTCGTTCAAGTAAAAATACTCCGGCTTGATTATATCGATGGAATTACTTAAAGCATCTTGATCCAAAAGCAAGGCTCCGAGGACGGATTCCTCTATGTCCGTTGCTTGCGGCGGCATGTTGCCGTTTATGTTGAACGCCTGCTCGTATGTCATTCTCGCTTTCGGTAAGCGATTTGCCTTTCTTGTCTCTTCCATTTCAACTTGCAAATATACGATTTTTTGTTTGACGGCTGCGTTCCGAAAAGCCATTGTAATAAACCGACCGTAGGGACTTCCTTACCTTATGTATTGGTTCTCTGCAACAAAAACAGCGGAAGAAAATACTTGAACAAAGTCGCTGCAAAATGTATAATGTCGGATTGCGGAGGAAAAACAAGAACCCGAAACAGGTTCTTTGCAAGAAATTTCGCCTTTTCTATTGCAAAGTACATGGAAAGTCGTACCTTTGCACGGCAAAAGTGGAAAGATTTGGATTGATTGCAACCACGTACAAAAAATGCTAAAACAACATTTTCTTACCTGATACATCAATATCCGCTTTCCGTTTTGTTCATTTGAAAAAATGGTTCATTCATTTGAAGTAACAGTAAAAACAGATAGAAGATGGCTTATTTTTTTACGTCGGAATCGGTATCTGAAGGACACCCTGACAAGGTGGCAGATCAAATTTCAGATGCCATATTGGACGAATTCTTGAAACAAGACGAAAATTCCAAGGTTGCATGCGAGACTTTGGTGACGACAGGCTTGGTCGTGCTTAGCGGAGAGGTCAAATCGACTGCATACGTCGATATTCAAAAGACTGCAAGGGAGGTTATCCGGAACGCAGGCTACACAAAGGGAGAATACATGTTCGAGTCGAACTCATGCGGCGTTCTTTCGTCTCTGCACGAGCAGAGTCCGGACATCAATCAAGGCGTGGAACGCAAAAAGGAAGAAGAACAGGGGGCTGGAGACCAAGGTATGATGTTCGGTTATGCCTGCAACGACACGGAGGACTTCATGCCGCTGCCTTTACAGCTTTCCCACATGCTTGTCTATGAACTTTCGCTTATCCGAAAGGAAGGCAAACTCATGCCATACCTCAGACCGGATTCCAAAAGTCAGGTAACAGTGGAGTATAACGACGATAACACGCCGCGGGCGATAAATACCATTGTCATCTCCACCCAACACGATGAGTTCGACTCCGAGGAGAAGATGCTCGCACGAATAAAGGAAGATGTAAGGAACATACTCATTTCGCGGGTCGTGGCAAAGCTGCAAAAAAAAGAGTTGAAGAAATTATTCGATAACGAATACAAGCTCTATGTCAACCCGACCGGCAAATTCGTCATAGGAGGTCCTCATGGCGATACGGGCTTGACGGGCAGGAAAATCATTGTCGATACCTACGGAGGCAGGGCTGCACACGGTGGCGGGGCTTTCTCGGGCAAGGATTCTTCCAAAGTCGATAGAAGTGCGGCGTATGCGGCAAGGCACATTGCCAAAAACATGGTTGCCTCAGGGCTTTGCTCCGAAGCGATGGTGCAGTTGGCTTATGCAATAGGCGTTGCCGAGCCTGTGGGTGTGTATGTGAATACTTACAACACGGCAAAAGCCACGGACGCCAAGGGTAACAGAATGACCGATGGCGAGATTGCTGAAAGAATAAAGGAGATTTTCGACCTCAGACCCTATTCCATAGTACAAAGGTTCGGTTTGAAAAATCCGATTTACCTTCCGACCGCAACCTACGGCCACTTCGGCAGGACGCCTTACAAGAAACAGGTAACACTTATACGAAACGGCAGGGAAGAAACCCGCGAGGTGGAATTTTTCCCGTGGGAGAAGACCGATTATGCAGGCATAATCAAAGAGAAATTCGGGCTTTGAACAATGATTGAACGCAGGACGACGTTTCGCAAATAAAAAGAGAGTTTGACGAAACGCCGTTTTGCAGTGATTAAACGCTGTTTCGATAAATTCTTTCGGCGTTTTATTCCGGCGAAACGGCGTTTGGATTTTATATTGATTTATATGAGTTTAGGTAGTTTTGATTTCAGAGAAGTATTGACGGCATTCATGGTCTTGTTTGCCGTAATCGACATCGTGGGTTCCATTCCCATAATCTTGGACATTAAAGAGAAGGCAGGGAAAATCAATGCCGGCAAAGCATCATTGCTTGCTTTCGGTTTGTTGGTGGTGTTCCTTTTCATGGGTGAGGCATTGTTGAAGTTCTTCAACGTGGACATTCCGTCTTTCGCCATTGCGGGAGCAGTGGTTCTTATTGCCCTTGCGATAGAAATGACGTTCAACATAACCATTTTCAAGAACGACTCCCCCGAAGGCAATTCGACCATCGTTCCACTCGTCTTTCCGCTTATTGCGGGTGCAGGTTCGTTGACCACATGCATATCGCTGCGTGCCGAATGTTCGGCTATAAACGTCATAATAGCGATAGCACTCAACATGGCTGTCGTTTATCTTGTGCTGAAAAAGGTGAACCTCATGGAAAAACTGCTCGGCAAGGGAGGAATTTACATTTTGAGGAAATTCTTCGGCATAATACTGCTTGCAATGAGCGTGAAGCTGATTGTAACCAACTTGGGCGTTTTGATGAAATAGCCCGATAAGTGAGATTAACAAAATCTTGTTGAAACAAAAAGGGAAAGGCTTCTGTTTACATACGGACAAAGTTTTATCTTTGTCCGTTTTCGAGTATAGAATAAAGAACAAAATCAAGCCGACAAAGATATGGAATTCAGGTTAAGCCAAAATGCGGAAAACATATTGAAGAACAGTCGCGGCGAAGCCATAAGGCTGAACTCCGATTGCATAGAAGTGGAGCACATTCTGCTTTCCATTTTACGTTTGAAGCAATGCAAAGCATTCGCTTTTTTGAGTCGTTATTGCGATTGCGAGGCATTGAAGACTCAAATAGAGAATGCACTCAGGGAATTCGGCAACGACTTCGACATAAAGACGGAAAAGGACGATATAACTCTTAGCGAAGAGGCAGAGAAGGTAATCAAGATTTCCCATTTGGAGAGTTTGAAGTCCCGTAAGAAAGAAGTGGATAGCGAGGACTTGCTTGCTGCCATTTTGTTCTGCAAGGAATCGCTGTCCGCAAGACTTTTGCAAGCCGAGAATATAGATTATAAACTATTGGAGAGCCAATCGGACAAGGCGGAACTCACCTTGAAAATTCTCCAACCTGACAATCCGAACAAGGAAAACAAACCTTTCGGCATTTCGCTCAACCTTCCTTCCGACTCTTCTGCCAATGCGGAGAAAGAGAACAAAAACACGAACACGCCTTTATTGGATAATTTCGGCAAGAACCTCTCATACCTTGCAGAAAACGGCAAATTGGATCCGGTTGTCGGCAGAGACAACGAAATAGAACGCATTTGCAGAATACTCTCACGTCGCAAGAAGAACAATCCCATACTCATCGGAGAACCCGGCGTTGGTAAAAGCAGCATTGCGGAAGGCTTGGCAATCAGGATTGCGGAGAAAAGAATTCCCTATTCGCTGATGAACAAGATCATCTATACGCTCGATTTGGCTTTGGTCGTCGCAGGAACGAAGTATCGCGGTCAGTTCGAGGAGCGAATCAAGGGATTGATTACCGAATTGGAAAGAAACAGGGACATAATCCTCTTCATAGACGAAATACATACCATTGCAGGAGCCGGAAACTCGGAAGGAGGGTTGGACGCCTCCAATATCTTCAAGCCGGCTTTGGCAAGGGGAGAGATACAGTGCATAGGAGCAACCTCCATAGAGGAATACCGAAAATACATAGAAGCGGACGGTGCTTTGGAACGCAGGTTCCAAAAAGTGTTGATAGAACCCACGAGCATTGAGGAGACGCTTGCCATTCTCGACAACATAAAAGGAAAATACGAAGCCTTTCATAATGTCCGTTACAGCGAGGAAGCGTTGAAAGCCTGTGTGATGCTGACCGACAGATACATGCCCGACAGAAATCTTCCGGACAAGGCAATCGACATAATGGACGAAGCAGGAGCCAACAAGAGGATACACAGCGGTGCGATACCTTCCGAATTGCAGGAGATACAACTTGCGTTGAACGAAGCAAAGAAAGAAAAACACGAAGCCGCCGTGAAACAGGAATTTGAAAAGGCTTTGCAAATCAAAAACAAGATAGAAGCCCTCCAAATGCGGCTGAAAGAGGAGTCCGACAGGTTTCAAACTTCTTTATCCGAAACAAGGCAGGAAGTAAACGAACAAGACGTGGCTGCAATCATCTCTCAGGCAAGCGGAATAAGTGTGGAGAAAATAGGACAAAGCGAACAGAAGAAGTTGCTCGATATGGAGCAGATACTCTCTTCGCAAGTCATAGGACAAAATGCGGCAGTCAAAAAGGTTTGTCAGGCAGTCAAACGGGCAAGAACGGGATTGAAAGACCCCAATCGTCCGAACGGCAGCTTCATTTTTATAGGCTCGACAGGCGTCGGCAAAACCCTTTTGGCGAAACGCCTTGCCGAATATCTGTTCGACTCTCAGGAAAATCTGATACGCTTGGACATGAGCGAGTATATGGAGAAGTACAGCGTTTCCAAACTGATCGGAGCTCCTCCGGGATATGTCGGCTATGAGCAGGCGGGGCAACTGACCGAGAAAGTCCGCAATCACCCGTATTCCATCGTGCTTTTCGATGAAATAGAGAAAGCTCATGCAGATGTGTTCAACATATTGTTGCAGATACTCGACGAAGGACAGTTGACAGATTCGGCAGGCAGGAAGACAGACTTCAAGAACACCGTGGTGATAATGACCTCCAACGTGGGTTCACGCCGTTTGAACGATTTCGGAGTAGGGGTAGGTTTCTCCACTTCGACAAGACAGGAAAACATGGCTTTGTTGGAACAAGACGTTATAGAAAAGGACTTGAAGAAAACCTTTGCTCCAGAGTTCTTGAACCGTATAGACGAAATCGTATTCTTCAATTCATTGGGAGACAAAGAGCTTATTCGGATTGTGGACTTGGAACTCGGTAATTTGGCAAAACGTTTGAAAGAATTGAATTACACTTTGAACGTAAGTCTTGCTGCAAAGAAACATATCATTTCAAGCACAACCGACAGCAAATACGGAGCAAGACCTCTCCGACGAGGCATTCAATCCCTTGTGGAGAACCCTTTGAGCGAGCTTTTGCTGCAAAACACTCAACGCAACGGCGGGGAAATATCCGTTGACCTGACGACAGCCGGCGGAAAACCCGAATTGAAAATAGAAATAAAAGACAAGGAGGAAGGGGAAAGCAAATGAAGAAAATAAAGAACTTCCTTGAAGAATTCGGAGCCTATCTGATGTTGATGAAAGAAGCGCTTCGCAGACCTCAAAACGCCCATGTATTCCGTCGGAAGATGCTTTTCGAGATGAAGGCTTTGGGCTTGGATTCCATATTGATTGTTTCCATAATATCCGTCTTCGTCGGAGCGGCGGTAATCATTCAGTTGATTTTGAATTTGAACAATCCTATTTATCCGGATTGGATTTACGGTTTCGCTTCCCGCAAAGCTATAATGCTGGAATTCTCTCCTACCATAATCTCTCTTATACTTGCCGGAAAGTGTGCCTCCCGCATCGCCTCGGAATTGGGGTCGCAAAGAATAAGCGAGCAAATCGATGCTCTCGAAGTGATGGGAGTGAACACGCCTTCCTACCTTATATTGCCCAAGATAGTGGCTTCGATGGTTTTCTTTCCGCTCTTGATTATTCTGAGTATCTTTATCGCGATATTGGGAGGGGCTTTGGGTGCCGTGATGATGGGATCGCTGACCATGCACGCTTACATTGAAGGCTTGCGATTGGAGTATGGCAATATCGACATGGTGTTCGCAATAGTCAAAACCTTTGTAAACGCAATCATAATTTCCACAATAGCGTCATATAGAGGCTATACGCTGAAAGGAGGCTCCGTCGAGGTGGGAGTGCAATCCACAAAGGCTGTCGTGCAAAGCAGCATAGTGATAATGATTTTCGATTTGGTGATAACCAATTTATTCATGTAGCGGTATGATAAGGGTAGAGAATGTATCGAAATGCTTTAACGGCAAAAAGGTTCTGGATAACGTTTCCACGGAATTCGAAAGCGGGAAATGCAACCTTATAATAGGAAAAAGCGGAAGCGGGAAAACGGTATTGATGAAGTGCCTCGTGGGTTTGTTTTCGCCCGATGAAGGCTTCATACACTTCGATGACAGAGTGCTTCGCCGGTTATCTAAGGAAGAAAAGGTCAATTTGCGGAAAGACATCGGCATGTTGTTTCAAGGAGGTGCCCTTTTCGACTCCATGAACGTGGAAGAAAACATAATGTTTCCCATAAGAATGTTCCAGAAATCGGACTTCAAGACAATGAAAAAGCGTGTCGATTTTTGTTTGGAGCGTGTCAATCTCAGCGGAATCAACAAACTGATGCCTTCGGAACTGAGCGGAGGCATGCAAAAGCGTGTCGCCATAGCCAGAGCGATAGCAACGCAACCCAAATACCTGTTTTGCGACGAGCCCAACTCGGGTCTCGACCCTCTTACTTCGATTGTTATCGACAAACTGATAATGGAAATCACTCATGAGTACAATATAACCACCGTTGTGAACACTCACGACATGAACTCGGTGATGGAAATCGGCGAAAAGATAAATTTCATCTACCAAGGCAAACTTTGGTGGAGCGGAAGCAACAAAAACATTTTGTCAACCGACAATCAGGAGTTGAATGACTTCATTTTCTGTTCCGCTCTCACCAAGAAATTACGAGAAAAATAAACATCCGTATCATGAAACATAAATCCACCCGGATACATAAAGGTCTTTTGATTGCCAAACGCAGTTTTCAGGTTTTGCTGACTGCATTGATAATAGTCTTTGCCTTTCCGACCAAATCCTCCTTCAAATACGAATTTACCAAAGGACAGTTTTGGAAACACGAAAACCTGATTTCTCCGATGGATTTCTCCATTAAGAAGACGGAAAAGGAAATCCGGCAGGAGGAAAAAGAAATCGAACGAAACAAAAAGCTGTTTTTCAAGAAAGATAAAGCCTTTGAAACAACTGCTTTGGAAGAATTCCGAAATGCAAACGCCGAGAAAACGGATTCCAGAAGCCTGAATTTCGCAATGGAAACCATAAAACGATTGTATGCGATAGGGATTTTGCAGAATACGGACGGGAACGCTCAGAACGATATAGTGGTCGTAGAAAATAATGTGGCACAGGAATATGACGCAGATGAGTTTCTCAGCTTGCGACAAGCCACGGAAGAAGCCCAAAGGAACATCGAGCAAAGCAATCTGCCGAATAAAGATGAGATGATTAAGATTATAACGGAAGGTCTTAAAGCAAACCTGCGTTTCGATGCCGACATGACGGCACAAGTCCTCAACACACAGTTACAGGAAATCACTCCGAATAAAGGATTGGTATATACGGGCGAATTAATCATAGGAAAGGGCGAGCAAATCACCGATGAGAAATATCAAATCCTTTCATCGCTTAAACAGGAATACGAAGGGCAAAACGTATCCAAGGCAAAGCAATACACCATAAAGCTGGGACAATTTCTCCTTGTGGTCATCGCTCTCACCGCAATGATGTTATTCATCAACCACAGCAACAAAGAAGCCTTCAAAGACAACAGAAAAGTCCTTCTTATCCTCTTTGTCATTCTCTTTATGAACCTTATAATGGCAGGAGTCATGTTCATAAATCCCAAATACATTTATGCGGTTCCGTTATGTATCACTCCGATAATCATAAGAACCTTTTTTAACACAAAGACTGCCCTTTATGTCTTCCTTGTCAGCATAATCATAATAGGATTTGCCGTACCCAACGGCTTTGAATTCGTGTTCTACCAACTTATAGCGGGCATGATGGCAATCGTAAGCATAGAACACTCCGAGAAACGTTCGAGTTTCCTTCTCACAAGCCTCTTCATATTCGCCAGCTACGCCCTTATATATATAGCGACCACCCTTATACAGAACATGGAATTGAATCAACTCGAGTGGCAGCGTTTCGTGATGTTTGCAATCAATGCCATAATGGTTCTTTTCTGCGTCCCGTTCGTGATTATCTTGGAAAAGATGTTCAACCTTTTGAGCGACTTCTCTCTAATCGAATACACAAATACAAATACCAAAATTCTGAGAGAACTTTCCGTCAAAGCACCGGGAACCTTTCAGCATTGCGTTCAAGTCGCCAACATAGCGGAAGACCTCATTCACGAAATCGGTGGCAATGCAATGCTTGCACGAGCCGGAGCCTTGCACCATGACATCGGCAAGATACTTATTCCCATGTTCTTCGTGGAAAACCAGAATACCGGATTCAACCCTCATGACGAGCTTACTTACGAAGAGTCGGCTCAAATAATAATTTCCCATGTTACAAATGGCGTTACATTGGCAAAGAAGTACGGATTGCCCGAACAAATCGTGGATTTCATTCGCACACATCACGGCACGAGCAAAACAAAATACTTTTACAACAAACAGCTTGCCGAATTTCCCGATATGCCGATTGATGAGCAGAGTTTCACTTACCGAGGTCCGAGACCGTTCTCCAAAGAGACCGCAATAGTAATGATGGTCGATAGCGTGGAAGCGGCTTCTCGAAGTCTGAAAAGCCATTCCGAAGAAGCCATTTCGGCATTGGTCGATGGAATTATAGATTCCCAAATAGCCGACGACCAATATTCCAATGCCGATATAACGTTCCGCGACGTGAATAAGGCGAAAAGCGTTTTGAAAAAGAAGCTGCAAAGCATCTATCATGTCAGAATAGAATATCCCGTAAGCAAGAAATAAGCATGGAAGCAATGATACTCGCCGCAGGCATGGGAACGCGGCTCATGCCTCTGACTAAAGACAAACCGAAAGCCCTTGTCGAAGTGGCAGGTTGCACGCTCCTTGAAAGAAACATAAGAAAGATGATAAGTTTCGGCATAAAGCATATAGTCATCAACACTTATCACTTTCCGGAACAAATACACGAATACATCGAACGCAGACAATACCCTGCCGATATTTACTTCTCCGACGAGAAAGAAGAACTTCTCGATACTGGAGGCGGTTTCCTGAATGCCGAAAGGTACTTCACCAAGACCCAACCCATACTTCTGCATAATGTGGACATCATCAGCGACATCGATTTCAAACAACTTGAAAGCCGATTGCAGAAAGAAGAAGCCCTTGCACTGCTTTGCGTCAGCGAAAGGCAGACGGAGCGTCATCTTCTCTTCGATGCCGACAACCGTCTCTGCGGACGGGATAACCTACGCAGCGGAGAAACATACCTTTCCGGTAACGTAGAACCCAAGTACTCCTACGCATTCAGCGGAATACACTTTCTGCAACCCGAAATCTTCAATCTCTTCACTCTGAAAGGCAGGTTCTCCATATTGGAGCAGTACCTCCTGCTTGCCGACCGTTATCCTATACGTCCATTCCTTCACAGTGCGGAAAATTGGTACGATGTCGGCAAAATCGACAGCCTCGAAGCAATAGAAAAAGCCTTGGAGAAGCATCGGAAGTGCCGGAAATCCGAGAAAAAGTTTTGTCCTGTGAACGATAAATAGTACTTTTGTAACCATAAACGAAAATAAATCAGAACATATATGAGAAGAACAGCAGCGAAATTATTATCCGCATTGGCTTTGTTGGCAACAATGCAGGCATATTCCCAAATCACACCTCACACAACGGCGGATTACCGGCTTTTCGGCTATCCCCAACAAGTCAGATATATGAAATTCGAGTCCGATTCCAACCTGAAAAATCAACGAACCAGCTTCATAGAAGACTATCAACTGACTTTCGACAATCAACGCCGCCTTACGGAACGCACGAACTACATCGATGGCAGGCAAGACCGCCATTGCAAGTTCGAGTACGACAACAACCGCCATCTTGCCAAAGAAACACTCATGGAAGCCGACAACAAAATCGTTTCGCTCACCGAATACACCTATAACTATCTCGGACGCGTGTCGCAGATAACCACCGTGGAGTATCCGCAAAGCAGAGGCGGAGCCAATACCGTTGTAAGACAGGAGACATACGAGTACAACGCAAAAGGACAACAAATAAAGCAAACCATAACTTCCGACAACAACAGAGAAAGTCGGACAACCGAATTCTTCTACGGTCCGCAGGACAGTCTCATATACTCGATAACCAGATACTCTTACAACAATCACGTCGATAAAACCACATACAAGCGAGACTTCAACCACACCCTGATAGAGAAAACGGACGTTCGCAACGACAAAACGATACGTCGCGAGACCTATCGCTACAATGACAAAGGTTTGATGGACAAGAAAGAAATCTACAACGGCAAAAACAAGAAACTTCTCACCTATACATATACATACGACCAACACGACAACCTCACGGAAGAAATAGCAGTAAACGACAAAGGCGTAAAGACAATAGAGTACTACTACAAATACGAGAAAGACAAGTATTTCAACTGGACAAAACGCACAGTGTATGACGTATGGGACGTAAAATACACCGAAATCCGCAAGATAGACTATCTCGACAAAGAATACTGGTACGAAGACCTCAAAGATGAGGACACGAAACGCGTGGTAAAAGACCTCGACAAATAAAGCGAAAACCGAAGCACCGTTTCACAAAATCAAAACGCCGAAAGAATTTTTTCTTTCGGCGTTTTAATCTTCACGAATCGGCGTTTCGTTTCCGGCTTTGCAGAGTTTGATTTCCTGATTCTTGCGAACGGCTTTTTCAAACCGGTTTTGTCATGCTCTGTTTCGCATCGTAACTCATTGTTTCGGTATTGGAAGTTTTGCTGAAAGTGCAGCATCGGAATATATCGTGAATTGCCGAAAAGCGAGAAAGACAGAGCGGAAAGCAAGTGCGGAATGTAGGGAGTGCTTGTTTTGTTTGGGTGCAATGAAATAATTTAGTAATTTTGCCGCTTCAAACAGAAATACCGACAATATGAAAGGTATAAGAATAAACCTCTCGTCCGGTTCTCCCTCTCCATTGAAGAAAGGGTTTTGGACAAGGACGCTCGTCATGGCTCTTGCCATCTTCATAGCATCGTTGCTTTTTAAGTTCGTCGATGTGAGTTCCATTTTCTCGGCTGTTGCGGCTGCTTTGGTGATAAGCCTGTTGAATGCTTTCTTGAAGCCACTGCTTATGTTGATTTCGGCACCGCTCATATTGATGAGCCTCGGGCTTTTTCAGTTGGTTATAAATGCCGTGATAGTTCTTCTTGCTTCGCATTTGGTCAAGGGATTTCATGTGGACGGACTTCTCGATGCCGTGCTGTTCAGCATAGTCGTTACTCTCATAGGCTTCCTTTTGGATTTGCCTCAAAGAGTGAAGAGGATAAAAGACACGTTGACTTTCGGCGAAAAGGAGGAAGAAGACGGAAAAGAGGTGTTCACCGATTATGAAGAGGTGGAGGACGAAGACGCAACCGGCGATACGGACGAAGAAAACAAGAATAAGGATTAAACAAAAAAGCTATTATGCAGGTTTGTCATAAGATAGATGAATTGCTCTCTTGTGTGGATACATTCAAGAGAGAAGGAAAGACAATAGGTTTGTTGCCCACGATGGGGGCTTTGCATGAGGGACATCTCTCTCTTGCGAAAAGGGCAAAGGAAGAGAACGATGTTCTGATATGCAGCGTTTTCGTCAATCCCATACAGTTTAACAACAAAGAGGATTTGGAAAAGTATCCGAGAGATTTGGAAGCCGATGTGGCATTGCTTGACGGTATAGGTTGCGATGTGGTGTTTGCACCTTCCGCGGAGGAGGTCTATGCCGAGGAACCGACGGAGAAATACAGCTTCGGAGCCTTGGAACAGGTGTTGGAGGGACCTCAAAGACCGGGACACTTCAACGGCGTTGCCACAATAGTGCATAAACTCTTCAAATGGGCAAGACCCGACCGTGCATACTTCGGAGAAAAGGACTACCAGCAGATTGCAATCGTCAAAGACCTTGTAAGGCAATTCTCCATTCCCGTTCAAATAGTGGAATGCCCTATATACAGGGACGCAGACGGTCTTGCAACGAGTTCGAGAAACCGCAGGCTTTCCGCCAAAGCAAGAAAGATTGCACCGAAGATACATGAAATCCTCCTTAAATCGGCAACTTTGGCAAAGGATATGTCGTATTCCCAAATCAAGAGCTATGTGGAGGGCGAGTTTGCGATGAGAAAGGACTTTGAATTGGAGTATTTCGAGGTGGTAGATGCCAAGACCCTTCAACCGATCAGGCGTCCGAGCGAGAACGGAGCCGTAGGCTGCGTGGCAGTCTGGTTGGACGGAGTGCGATTGATAGATATACAAAAATATTGATATGAAAGCGTTTTCCGCATTTGCTTCTCTGCTTTTCGTTGCGGCGGTTGCCGTTTCGCAAAGCAGTGTGGAGGAGTATCGTTTCTTCACAGTACCGCAAGCCGACGACTATGAAGGAAAAGTAGTCAGCACGTTCATTGCCCATAAAAGCAACGAACACCGCAGCAAAGCGGTGCTTTACCTGCATGGTTACAACGATTATTTCTTCCAATACCAAATGGGAGACAGCGTCATAGCCCATGGCATGGACTTTTACGCCGTGGAATTGAGAAAATACGGCAGAAGCAAATTGGAAAATCAAACATGGTTCGAGGTGAAAGACCTTTCGGAGTACTACGCCGACATAGACAGTGCGATAGCACGCATAAAGGCGGAAGGCACAAAGGACATTTATTTCCTTGCACACTCGACCGGAGGTTTGACAGCCTCATTGTATTTGAACGACAGACAGGAAGAAAGGAGCATAAAGGCAGCCGTCTTCAATTCTCCTTTCTTGGATTTCAACCTTTCGGGCATTGTCCGCAACGGATTGATACCCACCTTGGCTTTTTTCCGCCCCGTGGCAGGTAAGGTGAAGATATCGCAAGGCAAAAGCCGTGTCTATGCCAACAGTCTTTTGAAAGACTGCGAGGGAGAGTGGGAATTCGATACGCTGATGAAGTTTCCTGTTTCCCCATCTGTCAGCATAAACTGGTTGAGTGCCATAAAGAGGGGACATCGCAAGGTTAAGAAAGGACTGAACATAGCCTGCCCGGTTTTGGTATTGAGTTCCGATGCCTCGAACGGCGAAGCGGCAACAACCGACAGGGTTTTGAATTACAAGCATATCATGAAACGTGCCGACAAATTGGGCAACAGCATCTGCAAACGCACCATTCATCACGGAAAACACGACCTTGCATTGAGCATAAAGCCCGCAAGGGACGAATTTTACAGGCAGATGTTCGACTTCATCGCCGCTCACTGAGCTTCGATAAGCCTTTGCCTTTGTTCTTTCAGCCTTCGATGTGTATTACTTTCTTGGTTGCGAAAAACTCGTCCTCGAAGTAATCGCTTATGTTGAAGACTCTGTATTTCTTTTTCACCTTCGAGAGTTCCTCAGTCAAGTCTCCGCCTTTCAGATAGAGGATACCGTTCGGCAGGTCGTGATATTGAATTTTTGAAATCTTGCCTTGTGTCCACGGAATGAAGTCTTCGAAAGTCGTAACGGCACGGCTGACTATGAAATCGAACTTTCTCTGCACCGTTTCGGCTCTTGTCTGTTCGCTTCTCACGTTTTCCAAACCCAAAGCTTCCGTAATGGCTTGCACAACCTTTATTTTCTTGCCGATGGAATCGACAAGAAAGAACTTCGTTTCGGGAAACATTATCGCCAAAGGAAGTCCCGGAAACCCGCCTCCCGTACCTATGTCGAGAATTTCGCAATTCGGTTTGAACATGCACACCTTCGCTATTGCCAAGGAGTGAAGTATATGATGTACGAAAAGGTTCTCCGTATCCTTTCGGGAGATAAGATTTATTTTCTCGTTCCATTGCAGGAACTCTTCGCAGAAACGTTCGTACAAATTCAGTTGCTCTTTTTTCAGAAAAGGAAAGTATTTTTTCAGTTCTTCTCTCATGTCTTATTTTTCTATGGTTGTTTCCGGGTACATGCTCTTCCAAAGACCGGCATCGTCCATCAGATACTTCTCGAACCAAGCAAAGATGGTCTTATTCCAAGCAAGGCGTTTCTTATAGTCCGTTATGCCGTGATTTTCTCCCTTTACGCTGATGAACTGAACCTCTTTACCCAAAATCTTCAAGGCATTGTACATCTGAATGCTTTCTCCTATCGGTACATTTGTGTCGGAAGTTCCGTGCAAGAGCAGGAGCGGAGTGTTGATTTTGTCTGCCGAGAAAAGAGGGGAGTGTTCAGTGTAGAGCTTTGCCGCATTCCACGGGTAGGAGTTCGCACTTGCCGCAGCCGAATAGCTGTATCCCCAATAGCCTTCGCCCCAATAAGAAGTTATGTTCGATATTCCGGCATGAGAGATTGCCGCCGCAAAAATATCGCTTCGGCTTATAAGGTATTGGGTCATGAATCCACCGTAGCTTGCTCCCATGCAACCGATTTTATCCTTGTTTATGAACGAATGTTCCTTGCAGAAGGCTTTCACGCTTGCTATTATGTCGTCAGCCGTGCCTTCTCCCCAAGAGTTGACGTGCCTTGCGGCAAATTCCTGTCCGTATCCGATTGTGCCGGATGGGTTGAGAACATAGACGACAAAGCCTCTCGCCGTATAAAGGTAAGGACTGTAACGCGAATTGAACGTTCTGTCGCTCGGCAATGTGCCTCCGTAATAATAAACTATCAAAGGATATTTCTTTTGCGGGTCGAAATCGCTCGGCAAATAGTATCTGCCCTCGACCGTTCCGCTTTTCGTCTTGTTGTTCCATACTTCCATTCTGCCTAATGCCCAACTCTCGTATTCTTTCTTTTGAGGGAAATAAATCTCACGGCTCTTTCCCGAAGCATACTCGAACAAACGGTCGGGCTTATCGTAGTTCTGTCCGATGAAAAGGCTGAGAGAACCGTCCTCTGTACAAGTGTATGAACTCACGATGTCGCAAGGCAAAGGCAGTTTCTCCACTTTGTTGTTATTCTTCGGGTAAAAGGCATAAATGTTTACGGAATCCTTGTCCGTACAAGTCAATATCACCCTGTCTTTCTTTATCTCGAAGTCGTTTATCGAGGGATTGAAATCAGACAACACCGCTTCCGCCTTGCGGTTTTGCCTGTTCCATGAAAGTATCGTCTTTTGGAACAAATTAGGTATCTGATTTTTCTTCACTCTTGCAGAAACGGAGTTGAACGCCTCGCAGGAAGCAAGCAGCAAAAGAGTGTTCTCATCGGCATACTTCGCATCCTCCACGAAAGCATCGGTGAACAAAGTATCAAGAGTCATGGTTTTGAGATTCAACTCGTAGAAGCTGCGATACAAGAAAGGTCTTTTGGTATAATCCTCTTCGCCAAGCGATATAAGCAAACGCTCATCATTCCAAATATCACACAAAGCCACCCCGCGATGAGAAAATGTCAACCTTTGCAAACTCTTATTTCCCAAACGGTAAAACCATAAGTCGCTTCTGTTTCGCCAATTTGCATCCGCCCTGTCTTCCGGAGAAAGCAAGCGGTTCAAGTCTCCTTTCTTTTGTGCGAAATCCTCGCTGACCGAAACGATGAAAGCCTGCTCGTTATCCAAGAATTTGATTTCGCCATACGGCACATTTTCCGCCACGACGCTGCTTTCCATAGTCTGCGGATCGAGAACCACCAGACTGTTGCAGCTGTTTATCTCCTCCGTGTGATAAAGCAAATCGCTCTCAGGCAACCAAGCCGTATGGAAATGCTTGTCGCTTTCCATCAAGAGCCTGTCTCCATCTGTGCTTCTCAGCTGCCAAGCCCATCGGTTCCTGCCTTGTTTGTCCGTATCGTAGAATTTCAAAAGGTAGTACTTCGCATTGGGAGACAATTCCACCGAATAAAGATGTCTGCCGCCCAACATCGCCTCCAAGGACAAGGCTTGCTTCGCTTCCATTGGCTTCGCCTCCGCATGCTCAGCCTCATACAGGAGTTTCAATTCGCTGTCCTTGCCGCATGAAAGAGCAATACATATATCATAAACACCGCTCTCGTACTCTCCCTCGAAGGTGAGAGTATCCTTTCCGTCGTTTTTCTTATCCTTTTTCCCGATGGCGAAATCCGCCTTTAAGGCAGAAGAAGCAATAATCGAGAACTTGATGTTTTCCTGCTTGGAAACAAAGAGTTTGAAACCTGCTGCGATAATCTTCCTGCCCTCACCCGCTTCGTTAAGACGAAAGAAACCTGCTTCATCGGCACGAATGCTGCGAATGCAGTCCTTGTTGCTTCCGGCAAAAGCGAAATCGCTCAAAGCGTCGAAGCCCTTGCCATTATTATCCGTTGAATCCAACATTATCGGAAGCACAGCCGCATATTCGCCGAAGACGTTCAATTCTTCCACAACCTTTTGCCCGAAAACGCTCAGCATGCTTACGCATGACAAAAGCAACAAACATAATTTTTTCATATCCGTTGAAATTTACCGATTTGCAAAGGTATGGATTTTTTCGCAAAGCCGACGAAGCCGATACGGCA
>SAMEA104315437__coassemble_445_pt1 | contig 20814 bp, 19 predicted proteins | sample SAMEA104315437__metabat2_low_PE_039 | metagenome-assembled genome bin SAMEA104315437 (sample SAMEA104315437) | gut metagenome | biome: Monkey gut; feature: monkey-associated habitat; material: faeces | place: China | collected 2013 | reverse complement strand
CGAGGGCTTGAAAGAGCAAACGATTGTGTATTTGTTCGACATTCAAGGACGCAAAGTAAGAGAATATGTCATGAACATTGGTCAGGAGACATTGCGAATAGACCTCGGCGGTTTGCCGAAGGGCGTTTATACTATAACGATAGGCAACACGACTAAGAAGTTGATAGTCGAGTAAAGAAAGCATCTGATGTAAAGCGACAGATTGAGAAGTGAAAGTAAGGTGAAACTCGGCGAGCGATGGCAAGCCGGGTTTTTCTTTAAACCACAGACCGCATCAAAGGTTCTTGGTTATTTTCTTTATGAATTTCCATTTGCTGAGAAACTCTTTGGCGACAATCCTGAGGAGCGTATAGACCGGTATGGCGAGTATCATGCCGACCACTCCGCCGACTTCGCCTGCCATGAGTATGACAAGAAATATTTCCAAGGGGTGGGCTTTGACGCTTTTGGAGTATATGAGCGGTTGAAGGACGAAATCGTCTATCAATTTGACGATTCCGAAGACAGATACGAATTTGATGATTATGGGAACGATGTCCAATGATGCGTCCATGCTGAGGTAGCTCGTCAGGCAGACTATCAACCCTATTACTCCGCCTATCAGTACGCCTATGTATGGCAATATGACCATCACTCCGCAGATACAGGCGGTGAGAACGATGTTCGGCAGTCCTGCAATGTAAAATCCTATGCTCAAAAGGAGTATCATGCAGATTATTTCGCAGAATATGCCGATGAAATAGCGACTTATGAGTTCCCGTGAGGAAGTCAGTATCTTGTGAACTTCGTCAAGATATAAGTCGGGCGTAACAGCGTCTATGAATTCGGCTACAAGGTTGTTGTCTTTCAGAAAAAAGAAAGTGATGAACAGCACGATGAACGTACCCATGAGGAAGTTGCCGGCAAAGCCTATGAGATTGTTCGCCATGTTCGGCAGATTGAAGGTGTTGAAAGTGTTGTATATTTGGGAGGAAACCAATGTCTGCAAATCGGTATCGGGAGAAATCATACGGTATTTGTAAAGAAAGGCTTCCGCTCGCTTTATGGGTTCGGCATAATAGTCGGCTATCTGATAAACATCGATATTGGCGAATGTCATCGCCTGCGAGATGATGAGAGGGACGAGGAAGTAGAAGAGCGATACGAAAATGCCGAAAAGCAGTATAAGGGTTATGCTTGCCGATAGAGTCCTGCCTATGCCGAACGTGCGTATTCGTATCTTTGAGAGGAAGTTCTGTATCGGAGCTCCCATGAATGCGACGACCAAGGCTATGAAAACGCAAATCACTATGAAACGAAAGTACCATATAAGGAAGAAGATACCTCCTGCGATAAGCAGGGATACTATCCATTTCGCTATTTGCGGAAATTGAAACTTATCGTTGTTCACTTGTCAGGGCTTTTTTATCGGATTGTCTTCTCTGTACCATTCGGCGTATGAGGTTGCCGTTTCATGCAATCGCAGTCTGTGCAATTCGACACCCTCCGGCAGTTCGGCTGCGATGGTTTCGGCGAAGTCGGAAAGAAGATTTTCGCATGTAGGTTGATATTCCGATACTACGAGTTTGGTGTTCATTTTGTTCGCATAGTCGAGAAAACGGCTGTCCTTGTTCAAGACCAAAGCATGATCGTAAACATCTATGATTTTACTTTGAACAATGCGTTTCAAATCGCCGAAGTCCATGACCATTCCGTACTTCGGACTGTTTCTGTCCCCTATGGGTTCGCCCTTTATTGTAACGAAAAGTTTGTATGAGTGTCCGTGTATATTGCTGCACAGGCCATCGTAATTATTCAAGGCATGCGACATCTCGAAACCGAATTCCTTTGTCAGTCTTATTTTCATGAGTGCAAAGATAATGAATAATCGCTTATGCAAATCCGTAAAAGCAGGTATTTCAAAAAAATATAGACGGGTCATGATGCGAATATCTGTTTTTTGTATCTTTGCAAAATATGGATAGTAGCAGATTACAGAAAGTTGCCCGTTTGATACAAAAGGATATGGGCTCCATTTTCAGAGAGGAAGCGAAGAATTTGTTTTGCGGAGCGATGATTACTCCGACGAGAGTAAGAGTATCGGCGGATTTGTCGATAGCGAAAGTCTATGTAAGCATTTTCGCAATAGGCGGAGTGAAGTCGGAAGAAGTATTCGCTTTGATCGAGAAGAATAAGACATTGCTCAGAATGAAGTTGGCGGCATTGGAAAGACATCAGTTGAGAATTATTCCGGATTTGAGTTTCTTTGTGGACGATAGTTTGGATTACAGCGAGAATATAGAGCGTTTGCTCAGGGAGTAAATCGGCGAGCTGATGAAATTTTCTTTCTTTGTGGCGTGGCGATACTTCTTTTCAAAGAAAGATGTGGGTATTGTTCATATCATTTCCTTGATTTCGCTCATCGGAATTTCGGTTTCGTCCATGGCTTTGCTTGTGGTGCTGAGCGTATTCAACGGTTTCACAGGCGTTGCGGACAAGATGCTTTCGTTCTCTTACCCTGATATAAGCATTGAAAGCAGAAAAGGAAAAACATTTTCGACGAATGAAACGGATTTGAGCAGGCTTCGTGCAATCGAAGGAGTGAAGCATTGCGAAAAAGTGGTAAAAGAATCCGTTCTCATGAACTGCGGTGAAAGGCAGACGATAGTGGAGTTGTGGGGAGTGGAGAAAAATTACCCTCGTTCGAGTGGAATGGATACCGCAATGCAGATAGGAGATTTCGACTTGGGTACGGCGGAAGAGCCGAAAGCTGTTCTCGGTTATGCTCTCACCATTGAAACAGGATTGGGTAGGGGAGCGGAGAAGATGAGACCCTTTTTGAAATTTTGCAGTCCTAAAAGCAATATGGGTTCGTCCTTTATTCCGGAGGAAAATCTTAATATGCAGGTGGCGGAATACGCCGGCAGTTTCATGACAGATGGAGATATGGACAGAAAGGCGGTTTTCGTACCTTTGAAATTCGCACAGGATTTGCTGGAATACGGAAATGATGAGGTAACGAGCCTGAATATAACCACCGATGGCAGAAAGAAAACCGATAAAGTGAAGAAAGAAATCGAGAAATCGGTAAACCGAGACCTTGTGGTGAAGAACCGCTTCGAGCAAGACCCCTTATACTATAAGGTGGTCAAGGCAGAGAGGCTTGCAGTCTATCTTATACTCGGTTTCATCGTCTTCATAGCGAGTTTCAATGTCATGGGGTCGGTTTCATTGTTCGCAATGGTGAAGCGGAACGATATAAGAATACTCTCTTCCATGGGGACAAGCACGGAAAACATCAGAAAAATTTTTTTTATAGTAGGCATGGTGCTGAGTGCCTGCGGTTGCATTGCCGGATTGTCGATAGGAAGTTTGTTTTGCTTCATTCAACAGCAATTCGGATTGATAAAAATAGGCACGACGGGCTTCGTGGTGGATAGTTTTCCCGTCGAATTGAGAGCATTCGATATAATGAGCGTCTTTTTGCTCGTTATGGCGATAGCAAGCCTTTGTGTCGGCGTGATGGTCAGAAGAATAAAGATAGTAACAGATAAGTAGAATAGTAATTATGAATAAAGGAAAATTGGTTGTTTACAACACCTTGTCGCGAAAGAAAGAAGAATTCGAACCGCTCAACCCACCCTTTGTGGGCATGTATGTTTGCGGACCTACGGTTTACGGAGACGCTCACTTGGGTCATGCAAGGGCGGCATTGACATTCGATACCGTTTTTCGTTTCTTGCAATTCTTGGGCTATAAAGTGAGGTATGTGAGAAATATAACGGACGTAGGACACTTGGAAAACGACAGCGATGCAGGCGAAGACAAGATTGCCAAGAAAGCAAGGCTGGAACAACTCGAACCTATGGAGGTCGCACAATATTACACCAAGCGATACCTCGATGCAATGGACGCAATGAACGTGCTTCGCCCGAGTATTCAGCCGACGGCTACGGGTCATATCATGGAACAAATAGACATCGTCAAGATACTATTGGAAAAGGGTTATGCCTACGAAAGCAACGGCAGCGTATATTTCGATGTCAACAAATACAATAACGATACCCATAAATACGGAATACTTTCCAATCGCGTCATCGACGAGATGATTGCAAACACTCGCGAATTGGACGGACAGAGCGAGAAACGTAATCCTGCCGATTTCGCACTCTGGAAGAAAGCATCTCCGGAACATATCATGCGATGGGCGTCTCCGTGGAGCGTAGGCTTTCCCGGCTGGCATTTGGAGTGTACGGCAATGAGCAGAAAGTACCTTGGAGAACGATTCGACATTCATGGCGGGGGCTTGGATCTCTTATTCCCGCACCATGAGAGCGAAATAGCCCAATCCGTCTGTGCTTTCGGTTGCGAACCTGCCAAATACTGGTTGCATAACAATATGATAACCATAGGAGGACAAAAGATGGGTAAGAGTTTGGGCAATTTCATCACCTTGAACGAGTTCTTCGAAGGCAAACACCCCAAGTTGGATAAGGCTTACAGCCCTATGACGATACGTTTCTTCGTTTTGCAGGCACATTACCGTTCCACATTGGATTTCTCCAACGAAGCACTATCCGCAGCCGAGAAAGGAATGAAGAAATTGTTCGAAGCACAGAAAAACATCGATGCTTTACCGACATCGGATAAGTCGAGCGTGGATTTTCCCGCTTTATTCGATAAATGCGTCGAAGCAATGTGCGATGATTTCAACACCCCGATGGTTATAGCCCACCTCTTTGAGATAACACGTCTCATAAACCTTGTTGCCGATAAGAAAGAGACCGTAGCCGAAGCCGATAAGCAAGCATTGAAAGAAAACTTCGCAATCGTTTTCAACGATATACTCGGAATGAAAAACGAACAGGCGGATAATTCCATGCACATCGTCGATTCGCTTATGCAAGTCATTCTGTCGCTTCGCAAAGAGGCAAGAGCGAACAAGGATTGGGCTAAAAGCGATATGATAAGAGACGAGCTGGCAAAGGCGGGAATTGTAATCAAAGACGGCAAAGACGGTGCAAGTTGGACGATGGAGTAACCCGAAAAAACATATCGACGATGAGAATGAACCATAAAATATATGTATGCGGCTTATTGCTACTTGCCATGTTAGCATTCGTTTCATGCAAAAAGCAAACCGCAGCACCGGCGGAGACAATCGATTATACCAAGATAGAGATACCGGATTTCAGTGCTGACAGTGCTTACCACTATGTCGAGACACAATGCAACTTCGGCCCGAGAATACCGAACGGAAAGGCTGCCCGAGCCTGCGGAGATTACATCATAGAGTTCATGAGCCGCTATGCCGACACAGTCTATGTGCAGGAATTTTCTTCCCGCCTATGGGACAAGACGGAAGTCGAGGGACGCAACATCATTGCTTCCTTTAACCTCGACGCAACGGACAGGGTGCTTCTCGGAGCCCATTGGGACAGCCGTCTTTGGGCAGATCAAGATTCCGAACCTGCCAATCGCAAAACTCCTATACTCGGAGCGAACGACGGAGCCAGCGGTGTGGGAGTATTGATGGAGATTGCAAGAGTGTTGAAGCAAAAGCCGACATCGCAAGGCATCGATATAATATTCTTCGATTTGGAAGATCAAGGCTCGCCGCAGTGGGCTGTCGATGCGGATATAGAAGATCAAACGGATTGGTGCCTCGGTTCTCAATATTGGTCGCAAAATCTCCATATTCCTTTCTACAAAGCCAACTATGGAATTCTATTGGATATGGTCGGATACGACAATCCGCGTTTCACGAAGGAGGCTCAATCCATGGAATATGCCTCTTCGATAATGAACAAGGTGTGGGACATTGCCGCAAGCAAAGGCTATTCCGATGTCTTCGTCAGCGAGAAAACCTATCCGATAATGGACGACCATATATGGGTCAATATCTATGCCAAAATACCGATGATAGATATTGTACAGAACGACCCGGCAAGCAGTTTCTTCCCTTATTGGCATACGGTAAAGGATAATATGGACTATATCGACAAACGAACTTTGAAAATGGTCGGAGACGTTTGCCTTACCACAATATACAGCGTTCAATAGCGTTCTCCGATAAATGCCTTATGCGATTCATGCGGCGTTTCGCTGCATGAATCGCTTATCGACAAGAGAGAATGAAAAGAATTATTCCGATACTGTTTTTTTCGAGCATTATATCATTCACGTCATGCGAAGAGGATTACCCCGATTATGCATACGTGAATTTTTATATAGACCCCGACAGTGCGGAATACTATAATCTCAATTATGGAAACAGAGGCTGGGAATACTTCGAGGGAGGAGCGAGAGGCGTTGTTATTTTCCGTAACAGTTGGGACGAGTTCATAGCATTCGAACGCACTTGCGTAGCCAAGGATTGCCACGGCAGATTGGAAGTCGATACCACCAATAACGTCATACTGCATTGCCCCAAGTGTAATTCCAAATATATTTCATACGACGGCTCGCCCATTCAGGGAAGTCTTGCAAAGAGGTCGCTCTTTACCTATTGTTCTTATTTCGACGGCTTATATCTTTGGGTGAGCAACTGTAACAATTAATCTGATGTACGGACTGATAAACCATATTCGCAACAGATTGTTCGATAAGGGTATTTTGAAAACCTCTTCTCATGATATACCGGTGATAAGCGTCGGAAACCTGAAAGCCGGCGGCACGGGGAAAACCCCCTTTGTCGAATACTTGCTCCGATTGCTCTCTTCGTCATATAATATAGCCGTCATCTCACGCGGATACGGCAGAAAGACGAAGGGTTACAGGCTTGTCGAGCCGCATGGTAGGGCAGAGGACTTCGGCGACGAACCTTTGCAGATGGCTAAGAAGTTTCCCGATGTTCTTTTCGCTGTTTGCGAAAATCGGAACAGGGCTGTTGAAATCATAGAGAGAGAATACCCTGACATAAACCTCGTTCTGCTCGATGATGCTTACCAACACAGATACACGGCTCGGGATTTCGATATATTGTTGACCGAGTACAATCGCCCTCTTTTCAAAGACAGGGTATTGCCATTCGGCCTGCTCAGGGAATATCGCAGAGGCTACGAACGGGCAGACTGCATAGTCGTAACCAAATGCCCTCCTCTTGAAGAAACGGACAGAAAAAATTTTGTAGATAGGTTGAAACCTCTGCCAAATCAAAGAGTTTTCTTTTCCGAAATACGTTACAGACTGCCATATCATATAAACGATATGAACCGAACGGTCGAGCTGTCCGAACACAGCGTGGTTCTGTTTACCGGAATATCGAATAATTCCCATATCGTAAGCTATCTGAAAAGCAAAACCCTTCTGCTCGGCACAATATCTTACAACGACCACCATGACTTCTCGCAAAGAGACCGTCTTCACATCTTGCACCGGTTCCGAAAGCTCGGAAAAGCGGACAGCATTTTGCTGACAACAGAAAAAGACGCCGGAAGAATAGGGTCGTTTCCCATAGATGTTTATGTGCTTCCCATAGATGTGGAGGCAATGCCTTATCCTCGAACTTGCGAATCGCTGAAAACAATAATAAATCAATGTATATGTATCAAACAATCGAACAAACGGCACAATACCTCAAAGAACGCACGACAATAAAGCCTAAAACGGCAGTCATATTGGGCAGCGGATTGGGAGACTTCGCCGAAGGAATGGAACTGGAAAGCCGAATGGCATATAAGGACATACCGAATTTCCCTGTCTCCACGGTGAAAGGACATAAGGAAGAGCTGCTTTTCGGCACCATGGGTGGTAAAGAAATAATGTGTATGCAGGGACGCTTTCATTACTATGAGGGATTTACCATGCAACAGATAACCTTCCCAATCAGAGTGATGAAAGCCTTGGGCATAGAGCTGCTTGTGGTAACCAATGCTTCGGGAGCGGTAAACCCGACGTACAATGTGGGCGACATAATGCTGATAAAAGACCATATAAACTTTATGCCCAACCCGCTTATCGGATCAAATGATTCGAGATTCGGAACTCGTTTCCCCTCGATGGACAACGCTTACGACAAAACAATGAGAAAACATGCCAAACTTGCAGCTTCGCAAAATGGCATTCCTTTGCAGGAAGGAGTTTATGTGGGAACGACCGGTCCAAGCTATGAAACCCCTGCCGAATATGGTTTTTTCAGAACCATAGGAGGCGACACCGTGGGCATGAGTACCGTTCCGGAGGTAATCGTTGCCGCTCATTCCGGAATAAAAGTGCTTGGCATGAGTGTGATAGGCAATGTTTTCAGACCCGATGAGGTGAAAGAATGCACTCATGACGAGGTTTTGGAAGGTGTTGCCAAGGCAGGCGACAAGATGAGTCGTATTGTGAAGAGCCTTATAAACAATCTCTGAACGTAAGTATCGTAACAGTTCATGGAAACACGTTTTCAATCCATGGAGATGGCTTGAAAACTTTCACTTGTACGGATTGGGTAAACAGCCTTTTGCAAAAACGGAAACAAAACGCCGCTTTGCTGTGATTGACACGCCTGAAGAATTTCGTCGAACGCAGATTCGTTGCAGCGGAACGGCGTTTTGTCGAGAAGTTGTCGAACGATAAGGAAAACAAATGATTGGAAATATGTCATCATTCGGGAAATAGAAAACAGCAGAACAAAATTCTGCATATCGAAAAGACTTGAAAATGAATGCAAGTACGAAAAAATCGACAAAAAAGCATGCAGAGTTCTTGCTATATGGAGGAAAAGACGTACATTTGCAGCCGAAAATAGTGATTAACAATAACAATTCAACAGAAATGAAAAGAATTATTCTTTCAGTCCTTGCAATAGGACTATCGGTGGGCGTTATGGCTCAAACAAAGAGCGAAAGCGAAATTTCTCGCTCAGCTAAGAAGTTCAATGTTCAAACTCCGAAGGCGAGTATCTATACGCAATTCGATGAGTCTTGTGCAACAATCGACAGTATGACTGTATACCAAGCTCAATACAATGGAGAATTTGCCGGATTTGTTACAGGTCAGAACCTTTATGACGATCAAAAATATGCAGAGGTTTATGACTTCGGACAAAATCTTCAAATAACCGGAATACAGGCATTTATAGAAAATGCTGTTCAATCTCCTATCAGCCAAAACATACCAATTCAACTTATGTCTGCGGACTTTTCTTCCGTTTTGGCACAAGGCAGCGTTAATGCAACTGATTTGGTAGATGGCGAATTTACTGTTGTAACATTCCAAACACCGGTATCTGCAAGCAGCGTGGCTTGTGTTGTTGAAACCGGTTTGTTGAATATTCAATCGGAAAGTGATCCGTATAACCTTTTGTATGTGGCAAGTACTGCTATGGATTGTGCTTCGGGAGAGAACTCTTACTCTTACAGCATTGTTGACCAAGAAGGGAATTATGATTGGGTTACTATAGTGTCTCAATACAGCCGGGATATGGATTTGTTCATATTCCCTATTGTTGAAGGAGGAAACTTAGGTTTGACAGATGCGGAATTGAACGCCATGTCTTATGTTTACCCTAACCCTGCCAAGAACGAAGTAATGTTGGCTTCTTCTTTCTCGATAGAGAAGGTGGAAATCGTGAACGTTTTGGGTCAGGTTGTATTTGCAGGCGACGTTAACGCAAACTCAGTAAAGGTGAACACAACGGACTTTGCAGCAGGTAACTACATCGTGAAGATGTACACCGAAAGCGGAGTGGCAACAAAGAAATTGGTCGTTGAATAATTTCCGTTCGGAAAGCAATGAAAAACATATCGGAGTCGTTTCCATGGTGAAACGGCTCTGTTTTACCAAATAGAAAAAGGGTTCGAAAGAAAACAATTTAAATCATAAGTATATGAAGAAAGTATTGACATTGGCTCTTGCTCTTGTAATGACATTCGGAGCAATGGCACAGAAGACTTATCGTTTGAACGGCGATAAGCAAGATGCTAAGAAGACGGAAAGAGTGAGAACTTTGAACGTCGCAAAGAAAAGCATCGACAAAGACAACATCAAGAAATTGACCTTGAACCAAGCCAAGGCAATGAGCGTACAAGTTACCGATGTTGCGGTAGATTTCGCTAACTTAGAGGTAACAGCAACCATCACTCCTAACTCGGATGTGGCTTCTTATGTTTACATGGCAGCCGATCCGAATAATCAGGAGTTTGTACAGTATGTGCAGTTGTTCCAAATGTTTGGAATGACGGAAACAGATGCTGTTGCAGCACTTGCAGACAATGCGGAAACTCCTGCAACAGGTACTCAAACCGTAACTATGGATGCAAGCTGGGTTTCTCCGGGAGAGCCATACAATATTTACGTTGTTGCATTTGACGCAAATCAAACTGCACAGATGTTCACGGTGCCTTTCACTGCACCTGCAATCGGAGACCATGGAGATGCAGCCGTAACGGTTAATGTTCCCGCTGACAGCATTACAACGACTTCTGTTTACTTGACTATGACACCTAATGCCTCGACCTCTTATTACTATTACTTGATATATGAAGATTCAGACTTTGCTGCCGACAACTGGAACAATGACTCCGTAATGAATTACTTCACGACACAAGCACCAAAGAATTACTTTGAACTTGCCGGAAATTTGACGGTAAGCCCTAATGAACACTACACTGTTTACACTTTGGCGTACAACATCGACAGTGTAACGGATGGTCTTCAAACTTATTCATTCGCTACTCAAACCGTCGGTGGACACGGAACGCCTGCTGTAACGGTTGAAATACCTGCCGACAGCGTAACAGCAACTTCGTTCTACGTTTCTTTCGCTCCGAACAGTGAGGTTGCTCATTATTATTATACAATCATAGACTCTGCAACCGTAGCTTCCATGTCTTGGACGGCAGATTCTGTTATGTCTTACATGCTTCAAAACGATGAAAAAGCATACGATACTCTTGCCGGAAATGTTACTAAATTGGCACCGGGTACTATATATAATGTTTACACTTTGGCTGCAAACTTGGACGGTGCTTATTCCGATCTTGTAATGCTTCCTGTAAGGACGACAGTTATAGGCGGACACGGTACTCCTGCTATAACGGTTACTGTTGAAAATGTTACAGCGGCTTCTGCCGATTTGACAATCACTCCTAACAGTGAAGTCGCATACTACTATTATTTGATAGCAACGGACGCTCAGTTGCAAGCCAGTGGAATGACGACCGATGCCGACGTTCAGGCTTACTTGGAAAACGAAAATGCCAAAGAATATTTTGAATTGTCGGGTACCTTAAACGGATTGACTATGGGAACGACTTACAAGGTATATGCCATAGGTTATAACTTGGACGGTACGGCAAGTTCGATAGCTCCTACAACCTTTACCACACAATCTCTTGGCGGTTCCGGATTGGCAGAGGTTGCTGTCAACGTTGAAGTCGTTGACGGTGCTGCAACGATAAACACGACCATGAACGACCAAACTGCTTACTATTACTATGCTTATTTCGCAGGAATAAACGGATATGGAGATGAAGAAATATTTGAAATGGTTGACGGTAACGCTCAACGTCAGTTCTTTGAAAATATAAACATCGATGATGACCCGCTTGAAGAAGGTGAAGAATATGGTATATTCGTAGTTCCTTACAACGGTAACAACGAACAAGGTACTCCTGTTGCTGTAAGATTTACTTCCGAGGGCGTTATGGCTTCTTTGGTCGATGTCGATATGGCTTCCATAAGCATTTATCCTAATCCTGCAAAGAACGTTGTAAGCATTTCTGCTCCTTCTGCAATAGACAGAATAGAGATGATGAACGTTTTGGGACAAAAGGTATATGAGAATGCCACAATCGGTTCAGAGAATACTACGATAAATGTTTCCGATTTGGACAACGGAACTTACTTCGTAAGAATATTCTGCGGTAACAAGATGATGACGAAAAAGTTGATTGTAAAATAATCGACGGTAGTTTCATTGCAATATCGGGCGTTGCTCCTTTCTTAGGGGCAATGCTTTTTTTATGTTCCTGCATAGGAAAGTCATAAGAATTTTATTACCTTTGCAAATCGGTCGATTGTACCGACGTTGAAGACTAATTGTTTTTGAAATGATAGATATACTGATACAGAAATCGGTTTCGGAAGCCTTGAACAAGGAATTCGGTGTTGCTGTTGCTCCTGAAACCATTGCTCTTACGGCTACCAAGAAAGAATTTACGGGAGATTTCACCCTTGTTGTTTTTCCTTACATGCAGAAGTGCGGTTGCAAGAATCCTGTGGAGCTTGCGAACAAGATAGGTGATTTTGTCGTTTCCGCTTGCGAATGGGTGGAGAGTTACAATGTGATAAAGGGATTTTTGAATTTCGTTGTAAGCGAAAATTATTGGAAAGACTTTCTCGGACGAAATTTCAGGAATGAGACTTTCGGTTACATGGCTGTCAGAGGCGATAAGCCTGTCGTCATAGAATATTCTTCCCCTAATACGAACAAGCCTTTGCACTTGGGACACATCAGAAACAACCTTTTGGGTTGGTCTGTTGCTGAGATATTGAAAGCGAACGGCTATGCGGTTAAGAAGGTGAACCTTGTAAACGACAGAGGTATACATATATGTAAATCCATGCTTGCATGGAAAAAGTTTTCGGGAGGAGAAACTCCTCAAAGCAGCGGAATGAAAGGCGACCATTTGGTCGGTAAGTATTATGTTGCTTTTGATAAAGCATACAAGGCAGAGGTTGAGGCTTTGGTTGCAAAGGGAATGGCAAAAGAGGAGGCAGAGAAGAATGCTCCTATTTTGTTGGAAGCTCAAAGCATGTTGAAAAAATGGGAAGAAAAAGACGAAGAGGTCTTGTCTTTGTGGAAGAAGATGAATGCATGGGTTTATGAGGGTTTCGAAGAAACGTATGCCAAGTTGGGAATAGACTTTGATAAGGTCTACTATGAGTCGGAGACATATCTGCTCGGTAAGGATTTGGTCAATAAAGGTTTAGAGAATGGCGTGTTTTACCGTAGAGATGATGGCTCGGTGTGGATTGATTTGACAAAGGACGGTTTGGACGAAAAATTGTTGTTGAGAAAGGACGGCACTTCGGTGTATATGACCCAGGATTTGGGGACAGCCTGCCTGCGACATGAGGATTTCGGTTCGGAAAGGTTGATTTATGTTGTCGGAAACGAACAGAACTATCATTTCACCGTGTTGAAATTAGTTTTGGAGAAGCTCGGAATGGAGTGGGCAAAGGATTTGTACCACCTTTCTTACGGAATGGTGGAGTTGCCTAACGGGAAAATGAAATCAAGAGAAGGAACGGTTGTAGATGCTGACGATTTGATTGAGCAGATGGTTGAAACGGCAAGAGTGCAAACGGAAGAACACGGCAAGACAGACGGCTTTACGCAAGAACAAGCTGACAAACTTTATTCGCAGTTGGCATTGGGTGCTTTGAAGTACTTTATTCTTAAGGTTGACCCAAAGAAAAACATGTTGTTCAACCCGGAGGAGTCCATCGATTTCAATGGAAACACAGGTCCTTTTATTCAATATACCCATGCAAGGATTTGTTCCATTATCCGCAAGGCAAAAGAAACAGAGGGCGTAGAGGTAATATCCTTACAGCTTGGCAAAGATGTTGTTTTTAACGCCAAGGAGAAGGAGATTTTAAGCGTTTTGTACTCATTCCCGGCTGTTGTGCAACAAGCAGGAAACACATATTCACCGGCTTTGATTGCGAATTTCGTTTTCGATTTGGCGAAAAGCTTCAATGCCTTTTACCAAGACACTCCTATCCTACGGGAAGAAGATACGGAAACAAGACAGATGCGTTTGTGCATCACCTATTTTGTAGGTTCAACCATAAAGACGGCAATGCGTTTGTTGGGAATAGAGGTTCCGGAAAGAATGTAAAATTATATGGAAAGGCATGATGTTTCAACGGAAACGCAAGGCGGCTTATCTTTGCTTTGCGAACAAGAGGGTGGAAACGAATTGATTGTTTTCAATGACGATTTCCATACTTTCGATTACGTCATAGATTGTTTGCAACATATATGCAGACTGAACAGGCAACAAGCCGTTAATTGCACGAACGTAATCCATTATAAGGGTTTGTGTGCCGTTAAGCACGGAAGCTATGACGAGTTGAAACAGATGTGTTCCGAACTTTTGAAAAGGGAACTTAGTGCGGAGGTTCGGTAAAAAGAAATAATAAACCTGAAAAACGATAATTCTATGGACGTGTTTTTGATTTTACTTTTGTTGACGGGCGGAATTGCTTTGTTGGTTTTGGAATTGGTTGCAATACCCGGCACAACCATTGCGGGCTTGTGCGGCGTGGGTTTGTTGATTTATGGTATTTATGAGGTGTTTATGCAATATGGAGTGCTGTATGGCACCATTGCCATTGTGGTTTCGCTTGCCATTTGCATTATATTATTGGTATATTCCCTCAGAACAAAAACATGGAAACGTTTTTCGCTGAACAAGGAGATTGATTCCAAGGTCAATACCATCGAAACGGAAATTCATGTTGGTGATAAGGGTATGTCGATAACCCGTTTGGCACCTATGGGAATGGCAGAAATAAACGGACAAAGATTGGAGGTTTATACCTCGACTTCATACGTTGAACCGAATACACCTCTTATTGTAGAGGCAATAGACGGGAACAGGATAAGAGTAAGAGAGGAACAGAAATAAACAAGAGTAATAACCAAATAATCAAATCATCATGAGCGGAATTATTTTTATAATCGTATTGGCATTCGTACTGCTGTTGGTATTCTTCTATTTGGTACCTATAAATCTGTGGTTTCAATGCGTTTTGAACGGGGTCAGAATATCTCTCGTTCAACTTATCTTTATGCGTTGGCGTAAAGTGCCGCCTGCAATCATTGTCAATGCAATGATTAACTCTAAGAAAGCAGGCTTGAATTTAAGCAGCGACCTGTTGGAGGCTCACTATTTGGCAGGAGGTCATGTTCGCAGCGTCGTTAATGCTCTTATCTCTGCGGATAAGGCGAACATAGCTTTGGATTTCAATACAGCCACAGCCATCGACTTGGCAGGTAGAGATGTATTGGATGCAGTGCAAATGTCTGTTAATCCCAAGGTGTTGGATACGCCTTCGGTTGCAGCCGTTGCAAGTAACGGTATTCAGTTAATAGTAAAGGCAAGGGTTACGGTAAGGGCAAACATCAGGCAACTCGTCGGAGGAGCCGGCGAAGAGACCATTCTTGCCCGTGTGGGTGAGGGTATAGTTACTGCAATAGGTTCAGCACGGACGCATGCGGAGGTTTTGGAAAATCCTGATTCCATATCGAAGCTCGTTCTTTCGAAAGGCTTGGATACGGGAACGGCATTCGAGATACTTTCCATAGATATAGCAGACATAGACGTGGGAAAGAACATCGGAGCTCAGTTGCAAATCGATCAGGCAAATGCCGACAAGAACATTGCACAGGCGAAAGCGGAGGAGCGTAGAGCAATGGCTATTGCCGTGGAGCAGGAAATGAAAGCGAAGGCACAGGAGATGAGAGCAAAGGTCATTGAGGCAGAAGCCGAAGTGCCGATGGCTATGTCGGAAGCATTCCGCAAAGGAAACCTCGGCATAATGGATTACTACAAAATGCAGAACATCAAAGCCGATACCGAGATGAGAGAATCCATAGCCAAGCCTACTTCCGAGAAAGGAAAGTAGAAGATAAAACGATAAGCATTGCATGCACCGGTGTTCGAGTCAGAAGCCGGTGCTTTTTTATTTCTATGTGTAGTTCTACGGCAGGAATATCATGGATTAAAATTTCGTCGAAAAGTCTTTTTGAACTATTGCGTTCGCAATGCTTCTGTTGTATCTTTGTACTCGTTAAATATAAAAGGATTAAAGCATGATGTTTATGAGAAAGTATTTTACAATTACATGTTTGTTGCTTCTGGCTGTCGGAATGAAAGCTCAGGAACATGCCATGGTTGTTGAATTGACCGATGGCACGGAGAGAACGTATTCTTTGGCAAACGGTAAAGTTACGTTCGATGATGCAATGATGTATCTTACAGATGATACATACGAATTGGTTGCATCTGTTGTCATAGATGAGATTCGTAAGATTTATTTCCGAAGTTTAGCCGGTATGACCGAGGCGGATAATGCTGCATTGCTTATGGTTTATCCCAATCCGGCAAGGGATTGGGTAAAGATTGCCAATGCTGAGAATGCAAGAGTGGGGATTTTCTCCATGGACGGTCGTATGATGTATAATGGTATGAACTCCGGTGATAAAATCGATGTTTCGGTATTCCCGAGTGGAGTGTATTTTATCAGGGTCGATGGTCAAACGCTAAAATTCGTAAAGCTATGAAAACATTAAGAGGTTTGATATTCTTATTGCCGTGCATTCTGTTTGTCGTTCCCGACTATGCTCAACATACGATACGGGTGCATAATGGCGGAAACGTCATTTATTCCAATGGCACGACTTCAACGGACAGTCTTGCATTCTCTTCAGGAATGAACAGCATGATGTTGTTTGATGAGAATGCACAAAATCCTGTGTTTTCGACAGACAATATAGATTCCATAACGTTCCTTTCCGGTGAATACAGCCATGATGCGGACGTTTATATTGTTTACAATAACGATACTGCGTACGTTTCAACATCGATAAGCAATGAGAATTTTATCGTTTCGGTTGAAGGTGCCGATGTGAGCATAACGACGACTGCGGAACTGTCGGATATAAATTATTACCTGTCGGGCAGTTCAGGGAACGGCTCTTTGCTTCTGTCTTCGGATAAGAAGTTCAATTTGTATTTGAATTCTTTGAATCTGACTTCGCAAACGACAATCCCTATAAAACTCTCGAAGAACAAGAAGGCTTCCGTGTATTTGCTTGGTGAGAATATTTTGACGGATAATGCGACAAGCAGCGGCAAGGCTGTCATAAACAGTAAGGGCGAGGCTTGTTTCTACGGTTCGGGTTCGCTGACGATTAACGCTTTGAAGAAAAACGGTATAACATCGGATAACGGCATAAAACTTAATGGCGGAAGCATTACTGTGAACAATTCGGTTGATGCCTCCAAGGGTTTGAAATGCGATACCGATATAGAGATTAATGGTGCGACGGTGGTCATCAATCCTACAGGCAGCATTGCTTGGGATACTTTGGGTAGCGGTTACGACCCGACATATTGTGCGGGAATAGGAGCAGACGGGAATTTTACCATGAGTTCCGGCAGTCTTACGATAAATATTCCTTCAGTGAACTATGGAGGAAGAGGCATAAAGGTCGATGGTTCGATAACCATAACAGGCGGTACTGTCGATATTGTTTCTGCAAGCCCGGGTGCGACTTATACCGATACGACCGGAACGACGGATTCTTATACTTCCTCCTGTATGAAGGCAGATGGCGACATCAATTTGCTCGCCGGCTCGATTACTATGAGTGCAACGGGTGTCGGTGGCAAATGTGTCAATGCCGATTCTTTTGTAAGAGTCGGAATGGAGGGTGCCGATGATGGTGAATTGATATTGACGGCATCGACCTCAGGCGAGAAGTTCTATGTGTCAGGCTCCGGAGAAAATGCGGACTACGCCAATCCGAAAGTGATAAAGTCTTTGGGTAATATGTATATATACAGCGGAACCAATACCATAACTTCAACGGTTGACGGAGGGGAAGGCTTCGAGAGCAAGGATACCTTGTTCTTGAAAGGCGGCTATAATGTTATCGATACTTATGATGACGGTATCAATGCTGCCAATCATATACAGATTGATGGAGGAGTAACATATTCTCATGGCTCGAACAATGATGGAATAGATGCAAACGGTACGTTGACCGTTACAGGCGGTTTGACAATAGCAGTGGGAACAACAGCACCGGAAGAAGGATTCGATTGCGACCAAAACACCTTCACCATAACAGGTGGAACAATCGTCGGTATAGGCGGTTCGACCTCTACGCCGACCGCAAGTGTTTGTACACAACGCTCATTGATTTATTCCGGTCTTTCGAGTGGCAGTGCGATCTGTGTGGTTAACGCTTTCGGAGATACTATATTGACTTTCCGAATACCGGTAATATCCAATCAAGGAGGAGGCATGAATCCGGGTGGCAGTCCCGGAGGAAATCACGGTGGCGGTCCGGGAGGCAACACAGGATTGACACTTCTGTTTTCAAGTCCGGAGTTGACCGCTGGTACATATACATTCCGTTATGGAGGAACAATAACAGGCGGGAATAACTTCAACGGGTATTATACTGGTGCAGACTATACCGGTGGCAGCACAAAAAGCATAACAATTTCATCGATGGTCAATATGGTGAGATATAGTTTGAATGGAACTTACAATGATTTTGAGTTGCTTTCAAATTAGCATTTTGCAGTGAGAGAACAATTCTTTCAATATTTTGTTATACCTTTGCAATATGAAAATAGATATTGTTGCAATGAGTTTGAAATCAAATAGATGTAACAGTGGTAGATAATTAGATAGGTATGCGAGATATTACAATCAGAAATTTTCGCTGTTATTCAGAAAAGCAGATGACATTTCGTAGAGGAATAAACTTATTAATAGGAGATAACTCTGTCGGTAAGACCTCCTTGTTGCGAGCATGCAACTTGGTAATCAACTCATTCTTTTCTGGTTTTAGCGATGAAAATACTTTGTGGAAAAGTGCAGATGATGATGACTTTATGGAAGTAAAAAGTAAAGATATACAAATGGTTGATTTACCTATCAGCATTATTTTTCATCTTGACAAAGATGATTGTCCACCTATTGAATTAGCTGACGGTTCAACTGTATGCCTTGAAGCAAAGGAATCAATAGATGAGGACTCGGATAGACCAGATCTCTTAATTGAGAAGAAGTCCAAAAAGAATGCAAGGAATCTTATCACAGGGCTTAAACCTTTAAAAAATTATGCTTCTTTATTGCAGGAAAATTCGCATATTATCGTTGACGGCGAAGTGTTACAGAAAAATTCGTTACCATTGTTCGCTTATTTCACGACAGAAGATATACACACCACAAGAAAGTTCGATAAAGAGAAAAAGAACTTCAAGAAGTACCCGCAAAAACCTTCATTTGGTTATTTTGAAAGTTTCGATTGTAAAGGACTGTTAGATTGTTGGATAAAAAGGTTGCTTGTGCTAAAAGAAGCAGACAAAGGAAATTCTGAAATAGAGTGTGTAAGGGCGGCTGTAATCGATGCGTTGGGAAGTAATGGCTGTAACATTGTTGCAAATATTGAGATAATGCAGAATGAGGGTCAGATATACTTTACCTATTTTGATGGAAGAAAGGTGCGGTCGGATTTGCTTTCTGACGGCTATCGTCGCTTGGTGAGTATTGTGGTTGATATTGCCATGCGTAGTGCCTTATTGAATAAAGTAAAATTTGGTAGTGAAGCGTATAAACGTACTTACGGTACTGTTATTATTGATGAAATAGACGAACACTTACATCCAGAGTTGCAAGTTAAAGTTTTGAAAGCCCTGCACAATACTTTCCCAAAGTTGCAGTTTATTGTCAGCACTCACTCTCCTCTTGTTATTTCTTCTGTTGAAAATAATGATGATAATGCTGTTTATAAATTGGAATTCAAAGACGGAGTATATACTCACCGGGAATTGAATACATACGGATTAGATGCCAATTCAATTCTTGAAGAAGGTATGGGAACAGTGGTGCGACCATCTCAAATTGGAGATAAAATAAAAAAAGTCCGCACCCTGCTTTCTGACTACAAAGTTGCAGAAGCAAAGGAAATGGTAGCCGGACTTGAAAAAGAAACAGATGCTCATCAAACTGATTTGGTTCAACTTCGTGCTATTATCAATCGCCTTGAAATGCTTAGAGAATGAAATATATAGAGAAACATTTTGATACAGATATTGTTCGACGACACAAAAAAGAACTGCAAGATAGACAATTGGATAAAGATAGCTTACTCCAAAGAAAAGAGAGCGAAGAAAAACTAAGAGTAAGTGAATTATTCGAACAAGTAAAATCAAGGGAGATGATTCCTCATGTGGAAGACTTGTGGAAGCAAATGATTGACGAACAGGGAGGTATTTGCTGTTATTGTGGGTGTATACTCGTAGAAAATGGGAAAAGCATTGAACACGTAAAGCCAAAAAGTGAATATATTGAACTTGTAGGTGAATATGAAAACCTGCTATATTCTTGTCGTCCTTCAGAAAAAGAAGAGGGAGATGTTAAGCGTAACGTGGAAAAACAGAAAAGAAGTGAGTATTTCCATTGCGACAAACACAAAAAAGATAAAAAGATTCCAATCACACCATTGGACGAAAGTTGCGAGCAACAGTTTATCTATAAATTAGAGGGTACTGTTGAAGCAGCAAAGGGATCAGAAGCAGCGGAAAAAACCATTGAAATTCTCAATCTTAACTGTAATACTTTGGTTAAACAACGTCGAACAGCAATATCTACGATATTATTTGCAGAAGATAGCGATTGGCAAAAGATTTCTCAAACTATTATGAATAGAACAGATGGGATATATCGAGAGTTTTGCTTTGTTATCAGGAATGTTATGGATAATTATGCAGGGCGAGACGAAATATAACTCAAATAAGAGAGAGTATTTTTTTTTGTGCAACGAATGCATAAAGTATGAAAGGTAAGCCAATTTGTGAGAATATTTACCAATACGTTGGAAGGTATGAAACGAGGAGACAAACAATCACAGTCTGTCAGATATAAAGTAAAACCGTATGTGGAACGATGAGCACCGAAGACGAAAGAGGTATCATAAAAGACAGAAATAGATAAATGCCCGGCAATAGAAGTACGATTTGTTGACCTTGCATCAGACACGATAACTCCAAAAGCCATATCATACATATAAGTTTATAATTAGTATAGTGAATT
>SAMEA104315437__coassemble_432_pt1 | contig 21190 bp, 19 predicted proteins | sample SAMEA104315437__metabat2_low_PE_039 | metagenome-assembled genome bin SAMEA104315437 (sample SAMEA104315437) | gut metagenome | biome: Monkey gut; feature: monkey-associated habitat; material: faeces | place: China | collected 2013 | reverse complement strand
TTTCTCCAAAAAGTCGGCGTTTCTTTCCAAGAAAACGAAGTCTTTTGCCTCGAAAAAAACGAAGTCTCAGCACCGATAACTCTTCGTTTTCTCGGAATAAAACGCCGTTTCCTGTCCTCAATTACGGCGTTTTATTTTCTTCAATCGTCAAGATTTTTGCAAGTGTTTGAAAAGTAGTTATTTATCATTGTATCTTATTCTCGCAAAATTTTCAGAGGGGGTTTCTTCGTCGGTTTCAGGGCCCGCCTTGGAGTTAATGAATCTGAAAATCGTTAATCGCTTCCTCCGCAAAAATCCTCAAATGGTAAAAAATGTGAAAAGCGAAATAGCATGTCGGAAAAGGAAAGAATGATAAGGTGGAAAAGAGCATAGAGATGGCAGAACGAGGAGGAATTATCTCGTAAACACGGGTCGAACAGAATATTAACACGAATAAAACTGATACTTCCGTTACTTTTTATACACTCTTTGCTTTCTTTATTCTCTTTACCCGCGTACTCAAAGCCCCTTTCAGGTTGTGTGGAAACTTTAATGAGCCGTTTGCGTCAAGAAATGCCGATCTGTAACAACAAAATTGGATGGAATGTAGTATCTTTGCTTCTTGAATCCGGCGAAAGGAAAAGGTGCCGTATTCTCTAATAATTTTCTTTTGCAAGAAATATGAAAAGAACAATCATTCCCATAATTGCAATACTGCTTTTCGCCTCGTGCGGCAAGGAACCGCCCATGCCAAAACCGAATACGTATCTTCGATTGAGCGTTCCGCAACCGAAGTATCTTCATTATGATGAGAAGAACCTCCCTTTCACTTTCGATTATCCAGACTACGGCGAAATCGTTCCCGTGAAAAGCGACGACAAATCGAGCATTTGGTTCAACATCGTCTTTGAACGTTATGGCTTTGAAGCCAATGTGAGCTATGTGCCTATCAAAACGGATACTTCTTTGGCTTACATGGTAAACGATTGCTACACTTTCTTGGACAGACACAAGAAGTTGTCATCGGGGATTGTGGAAAGGCAATACGAAAACAGGGAAGCACATGTCTATGGAACCGCTTTCGAGATAAAGGGAAGCGAGGTTGTTTCACCGTATCAGTTCTATCTTACAGACAGCGTGCGACACTTCGTGCGTGTTGCATTGCATTGCAGATTCGTTCCAAACAATGACTCTCTTGCCGTGGTGATTAAACGCATCGACACGGACTTGGACAACATGATAAACAGCCTTCGCTGGAAATAAATCGAAAAAAGAAAGTACTCTCGGCGGGACTCGAACCCGCAATTCAGGAACCGGAATCCTGTGTTTTATCCATTGAACTACGAGAGCATTCTTATAACCATCTCCTCCTCTTGAAGTAAAAGAAGAAAAGAACCACTATCACAAGCATTACCGCTATTATTCCCCAAAAAGCATAGTGGGAACTTTGTAAAGGCAGGTCGAGGTTCATTCCATAGATACTCGACACCACCGTCAGCGGCAACATGATTGTCGAAAGAAAGGTAAGCACCTTCATTATCTCGTTTGTCTTGTTCGCCTGCAAAGAATCGAAAGTATGACTCAGTCCTTCAATCAATTCTCCGTAGTCTTCGACCATATCGAACATGCGTTGATATTGGTCCAAGATGTTACCCCAGTAGTCCTCCATGTCTTCCGCATAACCCTTTATGCCTCCGGATTCGAACTTATGGAACACTCGGATTTGAGGTTTGAAGGTCGTGTTCAGCAAGATGATGTTTTTCCGCGTCAGACTCAGGTGTTCGATGACCTTTTCCGGCTTCTTGGTGAAAATATCATAGTTTATGCTGTCCACCTCACTGCCTATGCGAAGTATCAGAGTATAAGTCTCTACCATTAAACGGTCGAGCAGATTATACAGCAAAGCATCCGATGATGCCCCTATCTGTTCTATCTGTTCCTCTTCCTCCTTGCTCGCAATCCCTTCGGCATTGTGTTGCACCATCTGCCGCACCTGCTCGAACAAATTCTTGACCACCCAATGCGACCGACCGATGGTAACGATGTAATCCTTTCCCCAAAAGACCTTTACCTCTTTAAGCCTGATGAATTTGTTGCTTTTATCGAGATAAGGAAAATGAAGAATAAGGAAGTAATAGTCATCATATTCGTCGATTTTCGGTCTCTGATTGGTGGCTCGGCAATCCTCTATATCCAAGGGGTGAAACGCAAACGTATCGGACAAGTATTGATAATCTGTTTCATCGGGGTCAATCACGTGCAACCACTTCAGCTCCTCAAAATTGATGGTTTCTATCATCTTATCCTCCTTTCCGATTATACAGTTCTACATTCCTTTCCCAATCAGGCTGCAAAGTTACTAAAAAAAACATTCTCCGCAAGTCCGTCAAGCGTTTTTCAAGCAGCCGGCTTCATCTGCCTTTTCTCTTTTTTGAAACCCCCTTCATGCAAACGCCGAAAGAAAAAATTATTCCGCCGAAAGAATTTAGCGAAACGCCGACTCAGAGAACAGAAACGGCGTTTGCATTCCGTAAACCTTCGTTTCGGTTCTCTGTATTGCCGATGTATCGTATCGTTTTGTGTTTTAAGCCATCAGCTTCGCAAGCTCTTCCACCATTCTGTCCGCTCCGGCAAATACTTCGGCTATATGGGTGGCAAGCATGTAGGCAGGGGTTGTAACGATTTTGTTTTCCTTATCCGCAACAGCCTCTTCCGCCGTGCAGATTTGATGTTTGCAACCGAGTTTGCGGGCATGCTCCGCAGCGGGACAATCATTGCCGAGAGTAATGGTGGGGTGTTTGTCCCCGAGAACCTTTGCCAATATCATGGGAGCTATGCACATTGCGGCAACGGGCTTTCCTGCCGCATTGGTGCTTCTGACTGCTTCTGCCACTTCCGCATTCACCTCCATGTTCTCGCCCTCGAAGGCGTAATTGCTCCAATTCTGTGCCGCACCCATGCCGCCGGGAAGCACCAAAGCATCGAAATCCTCCGCTCTATAAGCACTCAAAGGCTTTATGTCGCCACGACAAAGGCGTGAAGCCTCGATTATGATGTTTCTTTTCTCGCCGCTCGGTTTTCCTTCAATGTGATTGTAAACCGAAAACTCACCTTGCGGAGCGAAACATTGGTATTGCATTCCGCGTTTGTCCATCGCCAAGAGGGCAGAAAGGGTCTCATGCGTTTCGCTGCCGTCTCTGTTGCCGCAGCCTGCCAATATAACCGCTGTTTTTTTCATATCCGTATTTTATTTCGAGTTAAGTATCCTTTGTTCTATGGATGTGGTGGAATACCCCGCAAGATATTCCAATGTCATCACCTTTCCGCCGCGTTGCATCACTATATCGTAGCCCACTATGTCCTCAACCTTGTAATCCGCACCCTTTACGAGTATATCCGGTTGCACTCTCGAAATAAGGTTATAAGGAGTATCCTCATCGAAAAGGATTACTGCATCGACCATTTGCAGAGAGGCGAGTATGCGAAGCCGCGAGTTCTCGTCCTGCAAGGGTCTGTTCCTACCCTTCAAGCGACGTACGGAAGCGTCCGTGTTGACTCCTATAATCAAACGGTCTCCCGCATCTTTGGCTTTGGCAAGGTAATCCACATGTCCCAAATGCAACAGGTCGAAACAACCGTTGGTGAACACTGTTTTCAAGCCTCTGCTCCTCCAATCCTCCATACGTTTTTCCAAATTCTCATCGGAAAGGATTTTATTCTCTATTGCCTCTGTCTGTGTCATCGTTTTGTTTCTTTTTTTATGGTAGAAAAATATACGAAAGCCGCCAATCCCGCAATCACCGTACATATTTGCGAAGCTATCCAACTCAACCAACCGCATGCGTAGCCTATCGGACGACTTATTGCAAAGGCTTGAAGCACCTCGGCGTAAATTGCCGGTTGCAGTCCTATGCCTCCGGGCGTTATCATGGGGCCGAACGCTCCGAGAACGGTGGTTACCAAAGCTTGAAGGAAGCTCAAAGTCTCCGTTCCGCCCATGCTGCGGAAGCAACACAGCGTTCCGATAATCCACAGCAGCCATATAAGCATGGAATAGGCTATGAACAAAAGCGGTCTCTTCAATCGGGATATGCTTTTCACGCCTTCCCAAAGTCCTTTAAGCAAGTTAACAATCTTGCGAAAGGCTTTGTTCTCTTTCAATCGTTTTCTGAAAAAGAAGAAAACCGCAATGCAGACAAGCATGCAGCCTGCACCGATAAGCATGAGCCGTAACAAGTGTTGCGTATCGAGCTTGAAATTCCTGTCCGTGTATTGCAACAGAACGTCTGCCTGCAAGCAGAGTGTCAGAAGCAAAAGCAACAGAAAAAGAAGCATGTCCGTGGCTCTCTCCGTGATGATTGTGCCGAGCGATTTTTCGAGAGGAACGCCGTCGCTCTTGCGAAGCATGGTGCAACGCACCACTTCACCCAAACGAGGCACTGCAAGGTTGGTGAGATAGCCGCTCATGACGGCAAAGAAACTGTTCCTGCGGGAGACTTTGCAAGAAATGGCTTCGCCCAACAGCCTCCAACGCAAAGCCCTTATGTAATGCGACAACAGGGTCGCCAATCCGGAAAGAGTGAACCAAAGCCAATCCGCCCTGCCCAAGGCTTCCCACATCTCTTCTTTCTCTCTCGCCGACAACTTCTCCCAAAACCACCACACGAAAGCCAACCCCAAAAGTACGAAGAAAAGGGTTCGGGCAATATCCTTGGTTTTCGATTTTCCGTTTCTCAAATCAACTTATTGTCTTTTGGAAATATGACGGACGGACGGAACATTTTGGCTTCCTCGAAGTCCATTGTGGCAAAGGAAACGATGATGACCAAGTCTCCGACCTGTGCAAGACGTGCGGCAGCCCCGTTGAGACAAATCTTTCCCGAGCCTCTCTCGCCCTTTATCACGTATGTATCGAAACGCTCCCCGTTGTTGATGTTATAAATATAGACTCTCTCGCCTTCAATCAAGCCTGCGGCATCCATCAAATCCTCGTCTATCGTTATGGAACCTATGTAATTGAGATCTGCCTGAGTAACAGCAACCCGGTGAATCTTCGATTTTAATACTTCTATCTGCATCAGTTTTTATCTTAAACCCGTTGTTTCGGCGTGCAAAGGTATGAAATTATATCATACAGCCCGTTGTTTCCTCCGAAAAAACAGTCTGCAAACAATGAAGCGTCCTTCCAGTGAAATGAAACGGCGTAAGAATTTTTTCTTTCGGCGTTTCGGTAAATTCAAACGGCGTAAGAAAATATTGAAACGCCGAAAAAGGCGGACATCTGTCCGTTGTATGTTCTGTGATACCTCATTCCTCCGGTCGGAAGTTATGCGGGTTTTTGTATCTTTGTACCTCGATAGAATGAAAGAAGGGTGTAATAAATTTATTGAAAGATGAAATCGGATGTTTTGACTTTCGAGCAGAAGCAGAGGTACTATGAGGCTTTGTGCGAGATGATTCAACCGGATAGAGTGGCTTTGTTCGAGAAAATAATAGAGGACAGGACGGATAGGATTTGCGTTGTGTTGGAGGATATTTATCAACCTCAGAACGCTTCCGCAGTGTTGAGAACTTGCGAGTGCCTCGGGGTGCAGCAGGTGCATGTGATAGAGAACAATAACGAATACAGAATAAATCCCGACGTGGCTTTGGGGTCGAGCAAGTGGATTGACATTCACCGCCACAACAGAAAAGAGAACAATACCGCCGATTGCCTTTCTGCATTGAAGTCGAGGGGTTACAGGATTGTTGCCACGCTGCCGGCAGAGAAAGACGTTTTGCTGCCGGAGGTGAGTGTGGACGAACCGTTGGCCATTGTGTTCGGCAACGAGTTGGAAGGCCTGTCGCAAACGACCAAGGATATGGCGGACATCTGCATGAAAATCCCCATGTACGGCTTTACGGAGAGTTTCAACATATCCGTCTCGGCGGCAATCAGCATGTACACCCTGACGGAAAAGCTCCGCAACAGCGGAAACGCCATCAACCTCACACCGGAACGCCGATTGGACACCCTTATCAAGTGGGCGAAACACAGCATCCGCCGTAGCGATGCCGTGGAAAAAGAACTTCTCAAACGCCTTTTCGAGATTAGATAGAAGAAAGACAGCACTGCTCCGGTTTGGTCGGGCAATGGAATGTTATATAGGCGAAACAGAGTTCGTGAAAGCCGTAAAATCGGTCGGCAATCTTGAAAGGTTCAATCAGATAGATAAAAGACGAGGTTATAAGTACGTACAAATACTGAATACTCACGAACAAATCGTATCAATACTCGAACGATATACAGGAGAGGCTGAACCGAATTGTGAAAAACCAAGAAATAAAAGCCTGCAAAGTTGTTCGATTGCAACGATTCGGAATAACCATTCGCCCAAACGCCGTTCCGACGGAATAAAATGCCGTTTCGATAAAATGAAACGCCGAAAGAAAAAATTCTTTCGGCGTTTGGTTTTCTTGGTACCGAAAGGCGGATAATGCGGAGCGGGTTTGCCGACGTATTATCCGCCTGTGGGGTGCGGTTTTACTTGCTGTTGTGTATGAAGTTGCTTATTTGCTTTATCGCCTGCGGGGTTCTGAGGCTTTGGCAATCTGTTATGGAGCTTTCGATGCCGAGGATTTTGTTGTCCTTTACGGCTTTGAGTTTGTTGTATGGGGCAGTGGTCTTGAATGTTTCCAAGTCCTCTTGTCTCACGATGATGTATTCGGGTTGTTGTTTGAAGATTTCTTCTTTGCTTATCGACCAACCTTTTATATGTTTCGCTATGTTCTCGCCGCCTGATAGCGTTATGATGTCGTCTATGAAGGTATCGCCGCCCGAGGTGAAGTCTCCCGTATCGCCGAAGCCCGCCACATAATATACTGTAGGCTTTCTGCCGGAAGGTATGGAGGAGGTGATGCTTGCTATTTCCTTTTTCATGTTGTCGATCAGGCTGTCGGCAAGTTTTTCCTTGCGGAATACTTTACCGAGAAAAGCTACCGTCTCATAGACATCGGCAACCTTTTTCCTCTCCGGCAAGCACACGACACACAAACCCGAGGAGGTCATCTTCTCCACCATTTGTTTGGCAATCATGGAGGCAGTGAATACGACATCCGGCTTTTTTGCCATAATCATCTCTATGTTGGCATCGCTTATGCCGCCTACCGATGGTATTTTCTTTGCTTCTTCGGGATAGAGGCAGTAGTTCGTTCTGCCTACCAAGCGGTCTCCGACCTGCAAATCGAAAAGCAATTCGGTTATTCCGGGCGATAGAGATACCACTCTTCGAGGGTCGGTCTTCACGGCGACCTCTCTGCCGTAATAATCCTTGAAAGAGATTGTCTCCTCCCCTACTCCACTCTTCGCCGCCTTGTTTCCGCAAGCAAAGAAAAGGAATAAAATCGCCGAAAGGCAAATTCCTATTGTTATTCTTCCGATATTCATCGTTCAAAAGTATTTTTTCGTGTTTTCAGTTACTTTCATTCTATCCTCTTCAAAAGGAAAAAGGTACGGATAAAGCCTTTCCGAAATGTTTTGTCTTTATCCGTACCGTGTATTTTTCCTTTCAAAAAGGTTTATTTCACGAACAATTTCCTGCTGCTTTGCATTCCGTCTTTCTCAACGGTCAATACATATACTCCGCTTGGCAAAGAAAGGTTCAATTCGCAACTGCCCTCGACCATTGTTGCAAATACCTGTCTCGATTGCATGTCGAAGATTTTTATTGCAGAAGTTCCGTTCTCCAATTCCACGTGTACGTTACCTGCCGTAGGATTAGGATAAAGTCGGAAAGAGAATGTTTGTGCATCGATGAGGGATTGAACCGTCAAAGTACGGAATGTAAGTTCTTCTCCGTAAACAGTGTTGCCGCCATCGTTCGTTGCGAATGCACGGAAAATGTATTCGGTATCCGGAGTAAGCCCGTCGATGCTTACAGCATAAATATCGTTTTCATCAGTCGATGTTACGGAAGTCCACGTTTGCTCATCTGCCGTTTTGTATTCAAATCCTCTTGCCGTAACTGTTTCCGTGCCGGCAAACAAGTCGCCGTTCAAGGTTGCCGTTTCCTCTGTTACCTCTGTGGCTGCAAGGGTTATCAAATCCATCGGCAAAACAAACGGTGCGTTATCGTTCTTGTATGTAAATCCATCGACGCAGAAGTATGACGGAGCATTAAGATAACCGTAAGCGACATCGTTCGAAGCAAGTGTAAAGGCTATCTTGCTGCATTCTCCCAAGGCTTGCAAATCCATATACACCCATTCCTTCACCAAATCCGCCTCAGAGTCTTGACTGTTGCGGTAATCGGCAAGATAAACGGTTACTGTTCCAGTTTCTGTTCCCGCTGCGTCATAGCCCGTTGCCGTTATAGTTTCCCACATACCTGCGGTGAAACTTGCGGCGAAGTGGTTATACATCGCAGAACTTGGAGCCACATAAATACCTTGCGGATAGAAAGAAGAACCGTCAGCTTTGCGTATCACGTTGTGAAGAGGTGTTTCGCCGTAATCGGAATAGTAGCCGACCATGTACTTGGAACCTGCTCCCTCCAAGGCTTGCAAACTTGCCGAAGAATAGTAGCCGGCAGCTGTGGTATGATTTGATGGTCCGAAGCCACAAGCGAAACTGCCTCCGTACAATCCCACTGCTTCGTAAGCGATGTCTCCATCTGTATAATCCTTGTAGTAATTGCCATCTCCGCCCAAAGTACCATTCGTTGCGTCTATCAATTCATGACTGTCGGCAGACAAGGCAATACTTTCGCAATCCGAAATCATATAAGGCACTCCCGCATTCATCACAGCCACTCCCGTAAGGTCGAAACCTGCGGAATAAGAGCCGGCACAAGGAGAGTCGTAAATCACATTGCCTTGTGCGTCCGTATCGACACCTTCCGTTACGTCTATCAACCTGACAAAACGAATGTTCATCTTATCGAGATTTTCATCATCCGGCAAATCGGAAAGGTCGAACGGCGTTCCGTAGCCTACCTCATACTTGCCGGCAAGATTGTTGTAGTGTTGTGCCATCACATCCGAGCTGCTTGTGCTTAACGATGTGGCAGGGAAACGGAAGAAATGCTCTCCGTCGCTGCTCACTTCAACAAAAGCAAGTTCCAAAAAGTTTGGTCCGAAAGGGTTTTCAAAGACTGCGAAATCAAAACCCCTTCCGTTGACTATCGGACGGTCGAACGTAACCAAGGCTTCACCGCCGAATCCCAAGGAAACGGCAGTAGTTGTTGTGCTGTCCGGCACACCCTGTGCCATGTCGGGAGTTCCATAACTCACTCTTGTTGTTCCGTTCGGAGCGGTGAAGCCTCGCTTGACCTGAACACCGTAAGCCCATGAAACAATCCTTGAATCCGAAATTGCAACCGCCTTGCAACCCTCAGTTCCGACAGGTCCGTCGAACTGTGCAAAGGTGAACGCTGCCTGCAACAGCATTCCCAAAAACAAAAATACTCTTTTCATCGTTCTATTGTTTAATTATTACTATTCAAACACCTGAGAACCCGAACGGAAAAAAAGATGAACGACAAGACCGCAAAATCCGAAACAACAATTCCGGCAATGACGCTTCAAGCTCTTTCCTCGAAAGCTCTCAACAAGCAATGCAACACGGCAGGTCTTCTGACTCGTTCCGGTCATCGAAGCCTTCCCATCGGCTTTAACCGACAGTGGCAAAGGGTATTCGATAACCTTTCTTGCGGAACTCACAGCAGCGGGACTGTTCGGGACTTACACCCGATTCCCTTTTAATCTCTGCAAAGAGAGAACCGTTTGCGGCTGCAAAGATAGTGCTTTTCACGAAATAAACAAGATACCCGACAATTCTTTCGTCCTTTCGCAAAATCAAAACGGCGAAAGGAAAAATCAAAACGGCGATTGATTCCGTGATATTTCATATTTCTATTTCAAGTGTTTGTTTTGACAAACTTCATATTTTATTTCGTACCTTTGCTTTCGTATAAGAAGTGTTGCTTTTGGTCGTTTGCAACGCCAAGGTGTTCATTCCTTACTTTCGACAAAAAAAATAAAATCATTGCAACTAACATGACAGATATTGAACTTAAAGACTTAGAAGGCAATCTTTGGCATTCCGCCGACATGTTGCGTGCCGGTGCCCACTTGGCTGCCAACAAATATGGTCAACCTATCCTCGGACTTATTTTCCTCCGCTATGCCGACGTACTCTTCAAGCAGCACAAGGCAGAAATAGACGAGGAATACAACAAGCACCAAGGTACTCGCATGGAGCGAGAATATAAGGACATCGCCGTGGAGAAGTGCGGCTTCTTCCTGCCCGAATGTGCTTACTTCGATTATATCAACGATGCACCCGACGATGCCAACAAGGCTATCCTCGTCAAGAATGCGATGGAGGCAATAGAGCGAGAGAACCCTCGTATGGCTGACGTACTTCCAAAGGAGGTGTATGGTCAGTTGGTGCCGGAGGAAGAGCCTGAACTTTTGAGCCGCATTGTGCGTGTCTTCAAGGACATTCCCGAAAACATCAGCATTGACATTTTCGGTCAGATTTATGAATACTTCCTCGGCAACTTCGCCTTGGCAGAGGGACAGGGTGGCGGTGCCTTCTATACTCCTGCCACCGTTGTGCAATACATGGTAGAGGTACTTCGCCCAGTCACTGGCGACAAGAAGTTTCTCGACCCTGCTTGTGGTTCGGGTGGTATGTTTGTGCAAGCGGCTCGATACATGCACCACCACAATGCCACCAACCAAGACATGATGAGCTTCCGTTGCTATGGTGTGGAGAAAGAACCAGACACCGTGAAATTGGCGAAGATGAACTTGCTACTCAACAATGTGCGTGGCGAGATTACGGAGGCAAACTCCTTCTATAGCGACCCTTACAATGCCTTCGGACAGTTCGACTATGTGATGGCGAATCCTCCTTTCAATGTCGATGAAGTGGTGTTCGACAAGGTGGCGGACGATGCCCGATTCAATACCTACGGCGTGCCTCGCAACAAGACAAAATCAACGAAAAAGGCAAGCGACAAGAAGGAGACCGTGCCTAATGCCAACTATCTCTGGATAGGTTACTTTGCCACGGCTCTGAATGAGACAGGTAAGGCAGCCCTCGTCATGGCAAACTCTGCGAGCGATGCAGGCGGAAGCGAGTTGGAGATTCGCAAGAAGATGATACAGGACGGCATCATCTCTCAGATGGTTACGCTCCCAAGCAACATGTTTTCTACCGTAACGCTTCCTGCCACCCTTTGGTTCTTCAACAAGCAGCGTTCCCGCAAGGACGAAATCCTCTTCATCGATGCCCGTAACATCTTTACGCAAGTGGATAGGGCTCACCGTAAGTTCAGCGATGAGCAAATCAAAAACCTTGGCATCATCACTCGTCTTTATGAGGGTGATGGCGAAGCTTTTTGGCAATTAGTCGATGAGTATAAGGCTGAGGGCAAGCAGGCGGAAGCGGATTGGTTGCTCGAACGATGGCCCGAAGGGAAATATCGTGATGTCATCGGGCTTTGCAAGGTGGCGAAGATAGATGGCGAAGACGGCATTGAGGATAACGATTGGAGCCTTAATGCAGGTCGCTATGTAGGGGTTGTCATCGAGGACGACGGCATGACCGAAAAGGAGTTCCGCAGGGAAATGCTCTCACTCCATGCCGAATTTTCGCAACTCGGTGCCGAAGCAGAAATCCTGCAAAAAGAGATAGCGAAGAATATGAACGAACTGTTTGGGGAGGATTAGAGGTATGGAGACGGCATTATATAAGGATAGCGGCAGCCTTTTGAAAGATGCTCAAGGTATCATAGAACAGGCACGACAAGAGGCTTATCGTTCGGTGAATATAGCCATGCTTCAACGTAATTGGTTGCTTGGCAAGCGTATCAGCGAGGAAATACTGAGGGGTGAAAATCGTGCGGAGTATGGAAGAGAAGTGATAAAGAAACTTTCAAAAGAGTTGACAGTGATATATGGCAAAGGGTTTACCAAGAGCTACCTATATAACTTTATGAGGTTCTATAAGACTTTCCCGGACATTTTCCAATCACCGATTGGAAAATCCGAATTGCTTACTTGGACGCATTATTATCTGCTCTTGGATGTAGATGATGAGTCCGTTCGTGCTTGGTATGCTCATGAGGCTTACGCCGAGACATGGAGCGTGCGGACGCTTCGCCGCAATATAGCTTCGCAGTATTATTATCGTCTTTTGCAGTCGCAAAACAAATCTGTGGTGGAGAATGAGATGAAGAGTATCACAGCTCCTATGCAGAATGATAAGTCGGAGTTTATCAAAAATCCTGTTGTGGCAGAGTTCTTGGGGCTTGCTCCTAATACGGATTTCTCGGAGTCGCAGTTGGAGGGCTGTATCATCAGCCATCTGCAGAAGTTCATCATGGAGTTGGGCAAAGGTTATGCTTTTGTGGCACGTCAGCAGCATATCCACACCGATATGGGTGATTTTTATATCGACCTTGTGTTTTACAACTATATACTGAAATGCTTTCTGCTCGTTGAATTGAAGACCTCGCAGATAAGTCATCAGGATGTGGGGCAGATGGATATGTATGTGCGTATGTACGATGAACTGAAACGCACGGAAGGCGACAATCCTACCATTGGTTTGATATTGTGTTCGCAGACGAGTGCGGATATGGCTCGCTATTCCATTTTGAAGGAAAACAAGCAGTTGTTCCAAGCAAAATATCTCACGTTTCTCCCTACCGAGGAGGAATTGCGTCAGGAAATAGAACGGCAAAAGGAGATATTCTTGGAGCAACAAAAGGAAAAGAATATGAACGAACTGTTTGGGGAGGATTAGAGGTATGGAGACAAATAATAAGGAGTTGCGAATGGCATATTCTGCATTGGTAAATGACTTGCGTCAAATTATAGATAATGCGAAAGTGCGTGTTGCATCGACAGCCAACTATGAACTGACGATGATGTACTGGCATATTGGAGAACGCATTAATCGTGATGTGCTTGGAAATAAGCGTGCTGAGTATAGTAAACAAATTGTCGCGACGCTGTCGCGACAATTATGGTGGTCTCATTTTGTGGAAGTAATTCCACTAAAAGAAGAATTGCAAAGAGAGTTTTATCTTACGATGGCATATTCTCAAAGATGGGGTGTTCGTCGTCTTCGCAAGGAGATTGACGGCATGCTCTTTGAACGCACTGCCATAGCTCAAAAACCGGACGAACTAATCAAACAAGAACTCGCAGAATTGCGAGATGACAATAAAATGTCGCCGGATTTAGTTTTCAAAAGTCCATACTTCTTGGCGTTTACCGGATTGAAAGGTTATTACAGCGAGAAGAGTTTGGAGGATAGCCTTGTTGCTAATTTGGAGCAATTCATATTAGAGTTGGGCAATGGGTTCACCTTTGTAGAACGTCAGAAACGAATAATAATAGATGGTGAGGACTTCTACCTCGACTTACTCTTTTTTCATAGGAAATTGCACCGATTAATTGCAATAGACCTCAAACTCGGACGCTTCAAGGCACAATACAAGGGTCAAATGGAACTCTATCTCCGTTGGCTCGAAGCACATGAGACGGAGCCTGGCGAAGAGTCGCCTTTAGGCTTGTTGCTGTGTACGGAGGGAGGAGAGGAACAGATAGAACTCTTACAACTCGACAAGTCGGGCATCAAGGTAGCCAAGTATATGACCGAATTGCCACCCCGTGAGGTGCTGACAGCAAATTAAAAGGTCGCTGGAAGTATCAAGGGAGTTATTTGACGAAAAGAATAATATGAGGGAGGAATAGAAGTATGGAATTGAATGAAATAGTAAATATAGTTTCAGGGTATGCATTTCCGTCAAGTGATATGCAGGCAGAAGGTGTTCCTATTCTAAAAATTACTAACATCTTAGAAAATGGTGAATTGGATTTAGAAAATACGATAAAATATTCAAAGCCTATTCCCGAAAAACTTAGGAAGTTTTTACTGAGAGATAAAGATGTTTTGGTTTGTATGACAGGTGCAACCATAGGAAAAGTTGCAAGAAAGCAGAAGGTTAAACAAGATTTTTTGATAAATCAACGAGTAGCTATTATTAGAGCAAAAGAGAAGTTGTTGGAAGATTTTGTGTATTATCTGTTATCGCTTCCTGCGTTTAGGAAATATGTAGAAATTGTTGGCTATGGCGCAGCACAGCCTAACATTTCGGCAAAATCTATAGGTAAATTTAGATTTCTGAGTGTTGGCAATTTTTATAAATGTCAATCAATTGGAACTATCCTATCCGCTTACGATAGTCTGATAGAGAACAATACCAAGCGTATTCGTCTTTTGGAGAAAATGGCAGAGAACCTATATAAAGAATGGTTCGTCCGCTTTCGCTTCCCCGGATATGAAAAGGCGGAAATGGAAAACGGACTGCCGAAAGGGTGGAAGATAAAACGATATGAAGATGAATTGAATGTCAAATATGGTAAAGGATTGCCTACTGATAGGTTGACAGATAAAGGGTACCCTGTCTTTGGAAGTAATGGACAGATTGGGTATTATACTTCATACATGTATGAACAACCTCAGATTCTTATATCGTGTCGAGGAGCATCTTCTGGTGTGGTAAATATATCTTTGCCAATGTCTTTTGTTACCAATAACTCTTTGGTATGTGAGATTGGAGATAAAACAGAATCAGTTTTTGAATATTTAAAGTACTATTTTTTGAATACGAATTTAGTTCAATATCAAACAGGTTCTGCTCAACCACAAATCACGATTAATAATATTGTTAAACTAAAAATGTTGGTTCCGTTGAAGGAGGTTCAGAATAAGTTTGCTGCAAAAGTTATGGTATTTGATAAAGAGATGCAAAACCTTGCCAAGCAGAACTCTCTCCTTGCTCGCCGGCGGGATCTTCTTCTTCCTCGCCTTATGTCGGGCAAATTGGAAGTAAAACCATAAAGAATAAAGATATGAGCAATTACAATATACCTGAATTACCCCTTGGCTATGAGCTTGAAACAAAGGCTGTACTGAAACAAGTCAACCTTGCCGGCAGGAAGTTGGCAGAGTTGAAAGGTGTGGCTCGAATATGGGTAGAAAATCGACTTTTAGGGGACATATCGGCTCGAATATCGACAAGCTGTTGCTGCAAAAGAAAGAGGGAAAAGATAAGGAAAAGATGCTTTGCGCGCTTTCGGGCAAGAACGAATATCGGGTTTTCTCTGAAAATTGCTATCTTTGTAAACACAATGATATATTTTCCCAAAACAAGCAGTAGGAACAATGACAAAACCAATAACGATAATAGATGAAGACTACAAGCAGTGGATACAAGAAATAGCTCTACGCTATCATCGTAATCAGATAAAAGCCTCAATAAAGGTAAACCAAGAAATGTTGTCATTTTATTGGGATTTGGGGCATGACATAGTCTCACGCCATGCAGAGAACAGGTACGGCAGCAAGTTTTACGCCTCCATTAGCCACGACTTGCATTCACTGCTACCAAATATAGAAGGGTTGTCGGAACGCAACATTCGATATTGCAAGAATTTCTACCTGCTTTATTCTCAATGGAACAAGATTCTGCCACAAGTTGTGGCAAAATCTGAAGAATACCCTCCTGTATTAGATAAGTTATGTGCCGTACCATGGGGGCATCATAGGGTAATAATAGACAAATGTAAAGGAGATATTCGAAAAGCCTGCTTCTTTGTAAACAAGGTTGTGGAAGAGGGATGGAGTCGTTCGGTACTCATAAACTTCATAGACACAAACTTGTATGAACGCCAAGGAGGTGCCATAACAAATTTTAGACGGACTTTGCCATCGAACGAGAGCGATTTGGCACAAGAAATTACTCGCGATCCATATTGCTTCGATTTTACAAGATTGCGAGAGCCATATAACGAACGATTGCTAAAAGACGCATTGTTACATAACATTGAAAAATTCTTGCTGGAATTGGGAACAGGCTTTGCATATCTTGGAAGAGAATATCGACTTGAAGTAGGCGATACAGAGCAATTCATTGACATGCTTTTCTATAATCTAAAGTTGCGTTGCTACGTAGTAATAGAAGTAAAAACAACGCCATTTGATACTTCCAACATCGGGCAATTAGGCACATATATGGTTGCTGTAGACCATCTGCTCCGCACTGAGCATGATAACAAGACCATAGGGCTGCTCATTTGTAGAACGAAAGATAAAATTGTTGCTCAATATGCATTAGAATCGAGCAATCAACCTATAGGAATTTCAGAATATGAGCTTGAAAAATTTTATCCTGCAAAAGTTGAGGGGACAATACCCACAATTCAGGAAATAGAAGAAAATATAAAAAAGGAACTGCCATAGTAACACATGAAATGCGGGAGACTGTTCCACAAATCGGCAGAAGTCATTATGTTGAACTGAACGTATCCGAATAAATTACAAATAATAATCGTATGAGATCATTTATCAGAGAGGACGATATAGAACAGGCGATATGCAACCGGCTTTCACTTCCCGAATACGGATGGAAGCGAATAGAGTGTGACGCACGAGGGGAGGCTCAGGACGAGGTCTTATCCACGGGGCGTGCCAATCCATCGGAGTGTATTCTGCCCGATGTGTTCCTCGCTGCATTGAAGCGACTGAACCCACAGGTGGACGAGGATGTGCTGAAAAGTATCTTGCAAGATTTCCGCAAGGACTATACAGCTACGGATATGATGGATACCAACTATAAGTTCTACAATCATATACGCAATGGCATCAAAAAGCCTGTTCGCAAGAACGGCAAGGAAGACTTTGCCATCGTGCGACTCATCGACTTCGACCATCCCGAAAGGAACGACTTTCATTGCGTCAACCAGATGTGGATCAAGGGACATTATCGCTATCGCCGTCCCGATGTATTGCTCTTCGTCAACGGTCTGCCTGTGGTCTTCATCGAACTCAAAAATTCTACTGTCAAGGTAGAGGAAGCCTACAACAAGAACCTGATGAGCTATCGCAAGGACATCCCGAACATCTTTGCGATGAACCAAATCTGCGTGTTGAGCAATGGCTTGCAAACCAAGATAGGTGCATGGAACAGCAAGTATGAATTTTTCTTCGAATGGCTTCGTGTGGATGATGAGAAAGAGAAACCAGACCGTGTTCAAATAGAAAGCCATGGACTGAGCGTCACCAATCTGATAGACGGTCTCTTCCGCAAGGAACGCCTCTTGGACTATATCGAGAATTTCATCTTCTTCGATAATAAAAGAATCAAAATCATCGCAAAGAACCACCAATATCTCGGTGTCAACAATCTGATGGAAAGCGTAAAGAATCGAGAGAAGTTGAATGGTAAGCTCGGTGTGTTCTGGCATACGCAAGGTTCGGGCAAGAGTTATTCGATGGTGATGTTCGTGAGAAAGGTACGTCGCAAGTTGCATGGCAACTTCACTTTCCTCGTCATTACCGACCGTGAAGATCTCGACACGCAGATACACAAGACCTTCGTTCGCACAGAAGTCATCGGCGAGAAGGAAGAATGCCGGCCGAAAAACTCCACGCAGCTTCGAGACTTCCTACGGAGCAACAAGCCGATGGTGTTCACCTTGATACATAAGTTCCAGTACGACAAAACCAAGAAATATCCTCTCTTGTCTGACCGCAACAACATCTTTGTCTTGGTGGATGAAGCGCACCGCACCCAATACAAGCAACTCGCCGAGAATATGCACACGGGATTACCGAACGCAAACTACATCGCCTTCACCGGTACGCCGCTCATGGGCAGCAAGCGGCTCACCAACCAATGGTTTGGCGATTACGTATCGGAATACAACTTCGCCCAAGCCATCGAGGACGGCAGTACCGTACCTTTATTTTATAGCCGAAGAGTGCCTGAGGTGGGCTTGACCAATGATTGGCTCGACACCGACATCGACCAGATATGCGAGGACGAGAACTTGAACGACCGAGAGAAGGAACTCTTGGAGAACTCATCGTCTCGCATCTTGGAGGTCATCAAGCGAGAGGAACGTCTCGACCGCATCGCTCGCGACATCGCCCACCATTTCCCACGCCGTGGATTCTTGGGCAAGGGCATGGTGGTGAGCGTGGACAAATACACAGTCGTCAGAATGTACGACAAGGTTAAGCACTATCTGCCGGAGGAGGAGAAAAAACTTGTAGAGGAACGCAACCATGCTAAGACTGAAGAGGAAAGAGCGGAGAAGAACCGCCAACTTGAATTTCTGAGCAAAATGGAGATGGCAGTGGTCATCAGCAAGGAGGACGGCGAAGAAGAAAAATTTGCTGCCCAAGGTCTTGACATCAGCCTGCACCGCAAGAAGATGGAGACGATTACGCCGGAGGGTAAGGATATAGAGGACAGGTTCAAGGATAAGGACGACCCTTTGAGCTTGGTTTTCGTCTGTGCCATGTGGCTGACAGGCTTTGACGTGCCGTCGCTCTCCACGCTCTATCTTGACAAGCCGATGAAGGGACATACCTTAATGCAAGCCATAGCCCGAGCCAACAGGGTTTATCCGGGGAAAAGCTGCGGTATCATTGTCGATTATGTCAATGTGTTCAAATATATGCAGAAGGCTCTTTCCGAGTATGCTTCGACGGGAGAAGGCAACGAGTATCCTGTCAAAGACATCGAACAGTTGATAGCCAACATCGACAAAACCATCATCGAGTGTGGTGTGTTCTTGCAATCGCTCGGCATCAAGTTGGGAGAAATCATCGCCGAGAGCAACACCCTCGACCAACTCGAAATGCTCCGCAAGGCATACAATCGTATCTTGGAAAAGGATGAGTGGAAAGACCGTTTCAAGGTACTGACCAATCTCCTGATGAATCTCTACGATGCAGCAAAGCCTGAGATATTCGAGCGAGCTTGGCACAATGAGAAGTTTTCGCCATTGGCATACTTGAATGGTTTATTCTGCAATCAGATAGATGACGAGAAATTACGCAGGGCAAAGCAACGTATGGCAGAGACACTCGACAGAAGTGTTTCGGCCGGCGTTTCGGAACAGCAAGCCGCTTACGGAATTCACCAAGGGAAAGTAATTGACCTGAGCAAGATAGATGTGGAGTCTCTTCGCAAGGAAATCGATACCACTCCTTACAAAGCTTTGGAGGTGGCAGACCTGCGTAGCTTCATCGAGCGAACCTTGGTTCAGATGATTAACAAGAACACTACCCGGGTGAAGTTCTCGGAACGATACAAGAACATTATCGATAAGTATAATGCCGGTGGCAGTGAGAATGAAAATTATTACGAAAAGCTCCTTCAGCTCATTGAGGACATGAAGCAGGAGCAATCTCGCTCCACCTACCTTGGATTGACAGAAGAAGAGTTGGAAATCTTCGACTTGCTCCGTTCGGGCAAGAAGTTGACCAAAGCAGAGGAGCAAGAAGTGATTCTTGCCTCGAAGAATCTCTATCAGAAACTATTAGAGGAGAAAGACCGGGTGATGGTGGTGGATTGGTACAAGGACGAGCAACCACGTCATCAGGTATTTGCCTTGATTCAGACTTCGCTCAATGATGATTTGCCTGAGAGTTATGACCGAGTAACATTCAATGACAAGACCCGCTTGCTGTTCAATCATTTTGTCGATATGGCAGTACAAGGGTATGGTTGGGTGTAATCTTTCTCCTTGCAAAGAAAGAAAAAATCTTGCTTTGTGCAAAAAAACGCTTACATATAGAAATAATTCGTACATCTGCCGGCAAAAAGGTTGGAACAAACATGGAAATAAGTCTTTACACCTCCGAAAAGATTTGGCAATTTGAGAAAAACAATTTGAGCAAATGCAGGGTTGTCGCAGTTTTCCGCATGCTCCGGCAACCCATATCGAAGATAATGCGGAACAATCGAGTATAACAAGAAAATAATTCAAAGAAAATAGAAGAATGAAAAGCAAAAGTAAATATGCAATCCTTTCCGTTACGGGATTGATTCTTGCAGGATTGACGTTGTTTTGTTCCTGCAATGACAAAGATGAGAGTGATGAGAGGACTTCCACTCGTTCACAATGCTACTATTATTCTAACGGCAATAAGATAAACCTGATGGAGATTGCCTCAAAACAATTCGTTATGCTGAAAGACGGAGCGGATACGGCAGAGGTCAGAGGCGAACTGCAAACCTTGGGCTGCAAAGTCGGCAATTTCAAGAACATATCTTCGGAAGCAACGACCATTGTTTATTGGTGCGAACTCGACAATGTGAAACAACCCTCAGCTTTGCACAATATGGAAGAAATAATCTATCATGCTCCTTTCGTAAAGACGAACGAAGGCGACACGATGGGGATTACACAACTCTTTCTTGTCAAATTAAAAACCGAATCGGATATACACCTATTGCAACAAGTGGCAAAAGCAACCAATGTTACCATAATAGGAAATGACGACTATCAACCGTTGTGGTACTTTTTGGTATGTACGAAAGCATCAAAAGGCAACGCCCTGCAAATGGCTGCTTATTTCTATGAAACAAAGTACTTCGCCTCCGCACAACCGGAGTTCTTGCATAACTTCTTCCTTTGTCAATCCTAAATAATTGGCTGAATTCCACTCACAAATGCAACTTATCGGTTAGACCATTTGTTATAGTCGCAAAATTAGCGAAAAAATATTCAAGAGGAGTTAGAAAGCCGAGCTTTTTTCTCGGTCTGTTGTTCAATCTGTTCCGAATGAAAATCATCGCAAGAACGGTGTTACGAACGTTCTCCTTGGGCAAAAGTCCGATAAATCCTCATGTAAAAATTTTTCCCTCGGTGCTTAAGTGTCGAAAAAACCTTTTTTTACACTGAAAAAACCCTTTTTTTGCCTAAGAAAAACGGTTTTTTCATACCTTCCCCTCCGAGGAAAATTTCTTCAGCTTCGCTCTTTTTGTTTTCCGATGAGGTTTTCGCAGGTTTATCGACCTCATGTTCAGGGTCGGAAGCGAAGAAATCGAGGTGAGGTTTGTCTTGTCGTTTCGACAACGGGAAAGGTTTCTGTCCGATGGTATCGGCTCGGAAGCCCCGGTTTCATTGGCTCCTCTTTCCCACGAATGATATGGATGTGCAAAGTAAACATCTATACCGAGTGCAGTGGCAATGTCCTTATGTCCGGCAAACTCTTTTCCATTGTCTGTTGTGGCGGTGTGTAGCAATGTGCGGATTGGTTTCAATTTCTCTATCACTGCTCTTGTCAATGTCTTTGCGTCCTTTCCTTCAAGTTCTGTTCCGGACTGTAATCCTCTTTCAACATTGTCTCTAC
>SAMEA104315437__coassemble_428_pt1 | contig 21253 bp, 18 predicted proteins | sample SAMEA104315437__metabat2_low_PE_039 | metagenome-assembled genome bin SAMEA104315437 (sample SAMEA104315437) | gut metagenome | biome: Monkey gut; feature: monkey-associated habitat; material: faeces | place: China | collected 2013 | reverse complement strand
CAGACTGCGTAGGATTGAAGGCTAACAGCCTCATTGAATTTCTACTATTGTAGATCACGGAGGGATAATGACAGAGAGATGTATGGCTAACAGCCTCATTGAATTTCTACTATTGTAGATAAGCCCGATATGCCCCAAGTGGCACTGGGCTAACAGCCTCATTGAATTTCTACTATTGTAGATACCAACTTGCCACCGTGCTGGTCGGGGGCTAAAAGCCTTATTGAATTTCTACTATTGTAGATTTATATCAAATCCCACACGAACCCGCCTTGGCTAAAAGCCTCATTGAATTTCTACTATCGTTTCACCTTATTTCATCAACTCTGCCCTATCTTCGTTCATGTCAACATTGGCGAACAATTAGTTCTCATGCAGTTCTTGCTACATCGCTTTATCCGGTCTGCCATCAATATCACACGACTACCTGATGATTATTTGTTTCATTCTCGCAATGCCATGTCGGGACATTACGCTATTCTTTACTCCTAACAATGTAGCATCAGCATTTTTTTGAAGTGATCTTGAAGTACAACGTTCTCGGAGTATCTGCTGTCTGCATATATTCGGAGGTTTCATAAAAGCGTCATCGACTTTTGAAGCGACCAAGAAAAAAAGTTTGGCTTTGCATCTACGCATGAATACTTTTTTTTAACTTTGCCATCATAACAAACGGCTGAATGACGAATTGAACTTTGTTTATCGTTCCGCCGGTTCAAACATCGAAACACGAGTCCGAATGAAAAAGCGATTATTATCGGGAATGCTTGCAATGCTTCCTTTGTTTTGTTTCTCGCAAGTAAGCGTTACTTCTGCGAACGGCATGAGGACGGATACTCTTTTGAACAGATATTTTGCGGGAGGGGGTGTTGTAATATCCAATGCAAAGTTCAACGGACAACAAACCATCAACAGCAACCAAATCGGAACCTTTGTAAACCCCACGACCCACGGATCGAATATGCCCATAGGGGCAGGTATAGTCATGGTAACGGGAGATTGCAATGATGCGGCAAGCGGTCGATATACGGGAGAAGTAACTTCAAGTGCAGAACCGCCTTCCGATGGAGACACAATCTCGCCTGCACTTGCCGAAGCACTGAAAGAATTTTCCATGGACGCTACTCCCGGAGTAAGACGTGAGATGCATGATGTCGCAGTGCTGACTTTCGACTTTATTCCGATGGGTGATGAAATTGCATTCAAATACAGTTTTGCCTCCGAGGAGTATCCTCATTACGTATGCAATGTTTACAACGATATATTCGGCTTCTTCCTGTCAGGACCTTACGATGAGGCAGGCAATCCCATTACCAATGAAGGCATTATTTACAAAGACGAGAACATAGCCTTGATTCCCGGAACCGATTTGCCCGTAAGCATAAACACGGTGAACCACGGCATTGCCATAGGGAATGTAACGCCGTGCGTTTTGGAAAATTCGCAATACTTCCGCTTGAACGACAACAATAACTGCAAGATGAACGGCTATACGACGGAGTTGGAGACAAAAAAAGTCTCCGTCGTACCGTGCAGAACCTACAAATTGGAATTGGCAATCTGCGACGTGGTCGATAACCGCCTCAGTTCCGCCGTTTATCTCTCTGCAAATTCATTCCGAACAGACGAATTATCTTTGTCAAAACCCCGTGTCGCTCCCAACGAGGAACACCCATATCGCTTTATCAAGGGGTGTTCGTACTATGATATTTCGATGTACCTCAACCGCCCTGCCATAGCGGATGAAACTCATGCTTTGGTGTTTCACGGAGGCACCGCAGAAGAGGGTGTGGACTATACTTTATCCGACCTGAACGGCAATCCTGTCGGCAATATGCTTACCTTCAACGAAGGAGATACTTCTGCAACTTTGCGTATCAACTTCGTGAAGAACGAAAACGATGTTCCGGGAGAGATAAAAACGCTTATCATCATGACCGAAGACATAACCGACTGTGCCATCAGGGATACCTTGGTTCTGGAAGTGGCGACTCCATATCCTCTTACGCATACATTATACAGGCAAAGCCCGAATGGTTGGACGGAATTTGCGGACACCATCGTCTATTGTGAAGAGATATTGCCTGTGAACGAAAAAATCAAAATAGAAGTCGCAGGGCAACAGGGGGAAGTCGCCTATCGATGGTCGCTCGGCAGCCATACCGATGAGACAGAGAACACGATTAACACCACGGAAGCCCAAGTTGTTTACGTGAATGCCTCCGATGCTTGCGGCAGAGAGACGAGAGACACCATTCATTTCGTAATCAGTTCTCTTTCAACGACGGCAAGTGCCGATAAGGAAGACATCTGCGTAGGCGATGAAGTCATTCTGACAACCGATGAGGCGGTAGGATATGTTTGGACTTCGGAACCTTACGACGAAAGCCTTGCCCGCAATTCCGATGTAAGGCAACCGCACGTCTCTCCCACCGGAACGACAACATACACCGTTGAAGCAACGAATCGATACGGTTGCAAGGCCGTTGCGAATGTGCGGATTAAAGTAATTCCTTCCGTTGTTGCGGCAATGAAGCTCACACCCGAGAAAACGACAACGGCAAATCCGGATGTCAAGTTCCTTGATTTGACAACCGATTCCTATTCGCGGATATGGGATTTCGGAGACGGTCAAAGCTCGACAGCCTCCTCGGGTATTGTCTCTTACTCCGGCGATGACACTGCAACGTATAGCGTCATGCTTATTGCATTCAATTCCGCACATTGTCCCGACACGACCTACGGAACTGTTCATATAGCTCCCGAGTTCACCATTTGGCTGCCGAATTCCTTCACTCCTGCTTCCGGCGATGCCAATGCCTTCTTCGGACCTGTCTTTTCATTCGACACCGAATACGAATTGAGCATCTTCTCCCGCAACGGAGACAAAATCTTCCGATCGACCCCGAAACAAAGACAGTGGGACGGAAGGATAAACGACACGGATTATGCTCCCGATGGCGTATATGTCTATATGCTTATGTACAGAGACGGAAACGGTTTGCTGAAAAGGAAAACTGGAACGGTAAATCTTATGCTGAATACCAAATAAAGAAAATACGATACAATGAAATTCTCGATTACAAGACTTGAAACGACTGCCTCCACGCAGAATGCTTTGATGGAATGTGCGGAAAAAGAAAATCTTCCCGAAGGAAGCGTATTCATTTGCAAGAACCAGTACGCCGGCAAGGGACAGGGAACGAACAAATGGGAGAGCGAAGACGGTGAAAACCTGACTTTCTCTCTTCTTTTGAAGCCTTCGTTCCTGCCGATAAGCTGTCAATTCGACCTTATGCAGGCTTTGTCTCTTGCGATAAAAGATTTCGTCGGGGAATACGTAGGCAACAAGGTACGGATAAAGTGGCCCAACGATATATATGTGGGCAAAGATAAAATATGCGGCTGTCTGCTGCAATATAAAGTGGTGGGAAATACGGCTGATGCGGCTTATTGCGGAATAGGAATAAACATCAATCAGGAGAAATTCTCCTTTGCTCCCAATCCAACTTCCTTATATCTGCAAACAGGCAGAAAGTACGATTTGGAAAAGCTGTTCGACGAGCTTCTCCAAGCCGTTGCAAGACGTTATGAGGAACTCCGCAGTGGAGAAATCGACAAAATAAAAGTCGAATACCTCGAATACCTGCTCTATAAGGATATTCCGGCAGAATATATCTATAAAGGCAAAACCATAAAAGCCACCATAAAAGATGTCGATTCCTACGGGCATCTTATCCTGCGGCAGTACAACGGCGAAATGCTTAACGTCGAGTTGAAAGAATTGGTCTTCACTCACAGGGAAGCATAAAGCCGCCCACCTCATCAAGCCACCGAAACACAAGAAAGCATGGTAGAACCATGCTTTCTTGCCAATCGAAACAGCGGATGCGCCTGTTCCACGTTTTCTTTCTTTATTCCAATTTCAAGCCTTCCGACAACCCTTCATCGAAGTACTTTATCCATGCGTTGTATGTGTCCTGTGCCGACTGCATCGTACCTATAAGGAACCCCGGAGTATTCTTAAACTCCGACAATCCCCGATAATAGTACATCTTATGCTTGTTATCTATCACGAAAGGCATGATGTCATGCCGCAGACACTCGCGAAAGAGAATCAAACGTCCCACTCTGCCGTTGCCGTCTTGGAAAGGGTGTATGCATTCAAAACGCCAATGATATTCGGCAAGCGTCCGTATCGTTATTTCTTTTTGAGCGGCATACCATCGGGACAATGCCTGCATTTTCTCAGCCACATCGGCAGGGCGACAGGTCTCCCGTCCTCCGACTTCATTAGCCAATCGCTTCCAATCGCCGACATTGAAGTATGGCTTCTGTGAATCGGCGGTTCCGGTCTTCAATATACGATGGAATTCCTTGATTATATCATTCGACAAGGCTTGTCCGATCGTATTCAAAAGATAATCGAATGCAATGAAGTGGTTGGAAGTCTCTATGATGTCGTCAACCGGCACCGCGTCTTGGTCTTTGAAACCTATCATACGGGTTTCAAAGATGTAGCGTGTCTGTTCCTCCGTGAGTTTGCTTCCCTCTATACGATTGGAATTATAAGCCAGCTGCACCTGTGTCTTATGATACAAGCCGCCTTTGCGATGCGATTGCTGCTCATCGGCGAGAAACGCTGTCAACTTATTCATTGCAACAGTTGTGTTTGCATTTCGACCAAACCTTTTCCCCTGTAATCCGACACTTTTTCCACTTGCTTATTCCTTGGCTTCAAAGAGTTCGACGGGAAGGAAGTTCGCTATCAGGTTGTCGGTGTTCGTGATTGCTTTCGTGGTGAATGAAAGAGTAGGTATTTCGCTTTTCTTTATCAGATTTTGAGCCACGGCTCCTATGTAGCTGTCCGTGAGGCTCAACTCTTGGTGCGTCATTATCATCATGAGGTCTGCCTTGACCTTGTTGCCGTGTTCGAGTATCACCTCTTCGACAGGTCTGTCGTCTTCCGTATATGCCTGTGCCGAGACCTTCACTCCCTCCTGCTCTATTATCCATTTGGCTTTGTCCAACTTCTTCACCAAGCGTGAGGAGGCGAGCTTGGTGCCTTTCTTCACCACTCCGACCAAATGAACGGTCGAACGGTAGTATTTTGCCCACGATATTGCAGCGTTGATTTTCTCCAATGTCTGCTTGGTCAGGTCGATTGGCAAAAGAATGTTGGCGAATTGTCCCGATAATATCTGGTTTTCGCCCACTGTTATGACGGGACAAGGGGCTGTCGCTATGATGTGCATTGTCAAAGGACCGATGAAATGGAAGGCACTGACCGCCGAAGACATCTTCCCCATGACTATGTATTGTGCTTTCAGTATCTCGGCTTGTTCCAATATGACTTCCGCCGGTTCTCCCTGCTCCACAATGCAATGTATCTTCATTTCGTTTTTTGCCGAAGCCTCGATGGCTGCTTCTTTCAGCTTGTTCTCCACCATGCGGCGTTCTTCGCGTTGTTGTTTCTCGCTTCTGAATAACTCGGTCAGAAAGTTGGTGGAACGTATGACCGAAAGGAGATGGATTTCCCCCTTGATGAATTGTGCGACCTTCATTGCCTCTTGAAGGGCTGCCTTTGCCTTGGGGCCGAAATCGTAAGGCACGAGAACGGTCGGGGTTTTCTGTTGAATCATTTCTTCCATAATATCGCTCTTTTTGCTGTTTCAGTGTTTGTATATCTCATTGAACGGTTGACGAAGGCTGAACGAACGTGCCAAGGTCTGCTCATCGGCGTACTCTATGCTGTCCCCCATGGATATTCCGCGGGAAACGGCTGATATTTCAACGTTTTCATTCTCCAAAAGTTTGTTTATGTAAAACGCCGTGGTATCTCCCTCCATAGTGGTGGGCAATGCGAGTATCACTTCCTCGGGTCGTTCGTTTCGGACGCGGATGAGGAGTTGTTCGATTTTTATATCCTGCACGCTTATGCCCTCCATGGGCGAGATGACTCCGCCAAGCACATGATAAAGCCCCTTGTAGTAGCCCGTGTTCTCTATCGCCATGACGTCCTTTATGGTCTCGACAACGCAGATGAGCTTTTCATTGCGGTTTTTGTCCTCGCAGATTGCACAAACAGGGGTATCGGAAAGGTTATTGCACCTTTGGCAATGATATATACGGTCTTTCAGTTCCACCATGCTTCGAGCCATCTGCTCCACTTCCTCCCTGCTGCGTTTCAACAACCATAGGGCGAACCTCAAAGCCGTCTTCTCTCCCACCCCGGGCAGTTTCGACAACTCGTTGACCGCTTTCTCCAACACCGATGATGAATATTCCATATTTTTCTTACCTTTGCTCCCGTTTTTTCTTTGGCAAAGATAAGTATTTTCGGCAAAATGAAGGTTGTGCGTGAGTGGTGATTTTGCGATTTGTCGAAGAGAAAAAAACAAACGCCCTTTCACGAAAACGGAACGGCGGAATAAAATAACGAAACGCCGTTTCGTCGCAATTAAACGGCGTTTCGTTTGAACGGGAATACTTTTACGGATAATCAGATAGTTACAACAATGGAACAAATCATCTTTTGGGTCTTCGTCGCCTACACCCTGCTGCTTTTCGGCATTACATTCATAACGGCGAGAAAGGCGGACAGCGGTTCTTTTTTTGCAGGCAACAAGAAAAGTCCGTGGTTCGTGGTTGCTTACGGGGCAATCGGGGCAAGCCTAAGCGGGGTTACTTTCATGTCCGTGCCGGGCTGGGTGGAGCAAAGACAGTTCACCTACATGCTTACGGTACTCGGTTACCTCTTGGGCTACGTTCTTATTGCGTTCGTGCTGCTTCCGCTCTATTACAGGCTCAACCTGATTTCCATTTACGAGTACCTGAAACAACGCTTCGGCACAGCTTCTCACAGAACAGGCTCATTCTTCTTCATACTTTCAAGAACCCTCGGAGCGAGTCTTCGCATGTTCATCGTCATTTGGGTACTGTATGAATTCGTATTCTCGCAATGGGGCATGTCATTCCCTCTGACGGTGTTGCTGTTTCTCGCCTTGATACTGCTGTTCACCATGAGAGGGGGCGTGAAGACGATAGTGTGGACGGACACGCTGCAAACAACCTGCATGTTGGCTGCCTTGGTCATCAGTTTCGTGTTAGTGGGCAGACAAATGGGGCTTTCAGGCGGCGAACTCGTCAAAAACATAGCGGCAAGCGACTACTTCACCTTCGTGAACACAGACTCTTCGAGCCGTCTGTGCTGGTGGAAACAACTCTTGGGCGGCATGTTCATCACAATCTCCATGACGGGCTTGGATCAGGAGATGATGCAGAAGAATTTGAGCTGTCGCAACCTGCGTTCGGCACAAAAGAACATGCTGAGCTTTGCAATCATTCTGCCAGTCGTCAACTTCCTTTTCTTATGTTTGGGCAGTGCCTTGTATATCTTTGCGAAGAAAGAAGGCATAACGGCAAGCGGAGACGAGCTTTTCCCCTATATCGCACTCCACAGCCTCACACCCTTTGCAGCCGTAGTGTTCATCATCGGTTTGATTTCCGCTTTGTTCCCCTCTTCCGACGGAGCGTTGACATCATTGACAACATCGTTTTGCATAGACCAGATAGGATTGGAAAGTAAAAAGGATTGGAGCGAGAAGAAAAAGAAAAGAGTGAGACACTTCGTACACGCAGGCTTCGCATTGCTCTTCGTAGGCATAATCATCTTCTATTCCGAACATCGCAACAAGTACCTCATCGACACGCTTTACCAGATTGCCTCCATTACCTACGGTCCCTTGCTCGGCTTGTTTGCTTTCGGAATATTCACCAAGCGTGCGGTCAGAGACAAGGCTGTGCCTTACGTCTGCATTGCGGCACCCGTGATTTGCTTCGTGCTGAATGCAAACTCCCAAGCATGGTTCGGATACAGCTTCGACTTCGAGTTGTTGGTGCTTAACGCCATTATGACCTTTGCAGGTCTGCTTGCCATCAGTCGTAAAGCCGAAAAGGCATAAGCGTACGCCGAAAACAGAACACAAAAAGAAAACTCCCGAAGCCGTCAAAACCTCGGGAGCTTTCTTTTTTCTTTATGGGAATTATAATTTGGCAGGCAAAACCTCCACCATCTCGACATGAAACACCAAAAGGCTTCCCGCAGGAATACCGTTACCGCCTTGATTGCCGTATCCCAAATCCGGACTTATCCAAAAATCATAAACCGCACCGGCGTTCATCATCTTCAAACCCTCCGTCATTCCGGGAATCAAGTTGGTCATTGCGAAGATTACAGGTTCTCCGTCCCTTTCAAAGGTGTTTTCCAACGGTTTGGACACCTTTCCGTCCTTGCCGAGCAAAGATAAGGAGTATTGTATTCTCACTCTGTCATTCGGATTCGAAGGTTTAACGCCCTTTCCTTCCTTTACGACCTTATATTGCAAGCCCGAAGCCGTTGTCTTCACTCCTTGTGCCGACTTGTTTTCGGCAAGGAACTTCTCGGCTGCCTGACGGAAAGGAACAGCGTCCTGCTGCATCTTGGTCTGTTGCTTTTCCATCATCTTGCTTTGGTACTTACGCATTATATCCTGCATTTGGCTTTCAGGCATCATGCCGTTCGTATCGCCGGAATAAGCCTGCTGATACGCTCTTGCGAAGATTTCGGGGTTCAATTCCAAACCCTGATTCTTCATACCCATTCCTTCGTATATTCCAAGCACGTATGCTGCGGAATCTTCCAAGGTCTTCAACTCGCCCATATCGACATGTTGGGTCTTTTGCGAACAAGCGACGAATGAAAACATGCCTGCACTCATGGCAAGCAAACTTGCGAACAATGATACTCTCTTCATCTGAATTTTATCTTTATATGGTTCTTTTTTCAAGGGGCAAAATTATGAAATAATCGGCAATCACCGCATTAAATCGGCAGGAAATATCCTTGAAACGCCGATTTGTTATATCTTTGCAGCCCGAACGCCAATCCGAACAAGTCGGATTGCAAATTCAAAAGGTAAGCAACTTAACCGGATTCAGGAAAATGAAGAACAAGTATATCGATTTGATAGAGCAAACATTCGAATTCCCGCAAGAGGAGTTCGATGTGGAAGAAAACGAATTGACTTTCCATGATATACCTCTCATGGACATCATCAAGCAATACGGAACGCCTTTGAAGATTACCTACCTCCCCAAGATAAGTTCCCAAATCCAAAAGGCGAAACGTCTGTTCAACGTGGCAATAGCAAAGACGGATTACAAGGGTTCCTATAATTATTGTTACTGTACGAAAAGCTCTCATTTCTCTTTTGTGTTGGACGAGGTGATTAAGAATGACGTCCACTTGGAAACCTCTTCGGCTTTCGACATCAATATAATCAACGAATTGTTCGAGCAAGGCAAGGTCGGCAAAGACCAATATATATTATGCAACGGCTTCAAACGTCCGCAGTATATCGAGAACATTGCGGAATTGGTGGCAAACGGTTTTACCAACGTGATACCCATCATAGACAACATAGAGGAAATCGACCTGTTGGACGAGAACGTGAAAACACAATGTAATGTCGGCATACGCATTGCCTCGGAGGAAGAACCCATGTTCGACTTCTATACTTCCCGTTTGGGCATTCGCTACAACTGCATAGTGGATTTCTACAAGCAAAAGATTGCTTCCAATCCCAAGTTCAAGTTGAAGATGTTGCATTTCTTCATCAACACCGGCATAAAGGACTCCGCATACTATTGGAACGAGCTTCAAAAGTGCGTAAACGTCTATTGCGAATTGAAAAAGGTTTGTCCGGATTTGAATTCCTTGGACATAGGCGGAGGATTTCCGATAAAGAACTCCTTGGGCTTCGAATACGATTATGATTACATGGCAGAGGAGATACTTGCACAGATAAAGGATATATGCAACAAGCAAGGCATAGAAGAGCCTGACATCTTCACCGAGTTCGGTTCTTTCACCGTCGGAGAGGCAGGCTGCATTCTTTACAGCATCATAGACCAGAAGAGACAGAACGACCGAGAACTCTGGTATATGATAGACTCTTCTTTCATCACGACGCTACCCGACACTTGGGGAATAGGACAAAGGTTCATTCTTCTGCCGATCAACAAATGGGATAACGAGTATCAGAGAGTGTTCCTCGGCGGTTTGACCTGCGACAGTCAGGATTACTACTCGGCAGAGACACATTCCAACGCCGTCTTCCTGCCGAAATACTCCAATGACGAAGAAGAACCGCTCTATATCGGCTTCTTCCACACCGGAGCCTATCAGGAAAGCCTCGCAGGCTACGGAGGAATACAGCATTGTCTCATTCCGCAACCAAAACACATCATTTTGGACAAAGACGAGAACGGAGAATGGACGACGAAACTCTTCGCCAAGGAGCAAAGCCATAAGTCCATGTTGAAAATTCTCGGTTACTGAAAACCAACACACCATGACAACAGGAATGAAATGCCGTTTCGTCGGGATAGAACGGCGTTTCGTGAAATTCTTACGGCGACCGCTTGTCCCGAAGCGGCGTATTCCTACGGAGATACTCTGTTTTCACGACTTCCGTAGAGGTGTATTGTCGGGAGTTACTATGGTTTTATTATTCCTTTTCGTTTGCCCGAATCATGTTTCGGCACAGAAGAACAATCCTCTTGACTTCGATGTATGTGCGGAAGAGGTGAGCGATGAAGCGAAGGAACGTTTCGACAAGGCTTTTTCTGCATATCGCAAAGGCGATTACACCAAAAGCACAGGCATTTTGAAAACCCTGACCGAGGAAGAACCGGACTTCGCCAGCCCTTACTTTCTTCTCGGCATTATCGGCGTGAGTACGGACAGGCCGAAGATGATAGAGAAGTACATGAACGAGGTTGCAAGGCTTTGTCCGCAATACAGCCACCCCCTTTTCCATTACCACTTGGGCGTTGTTGAGTACAGCAACGAACATTACGCCGTAGCAGTGGCTCATTTCGAGCAATTTCTCAACTTGAGCGAAGAAGAGGAGATTTATTCCGACCTCCAAACGGAAGCCATCAACTATATACAATGGTGCGAGTTCCTTGCCGATGCGACAGAGAAGCATTTCCCTTTCACTCCGAAGAAAATTGAATGGGTTTCAAGCAAAAACGATGAACGTTATCCCTGCATAAGCCTCGACGGCAAGCAGATTTATTTCGAAAGGAAGGTTGCCATAAGACAGAACAACAATGATGGGTTTTACAAGAAAACAGAATTCGTTACAAAGAGAGTGCTTTGCCTTGCGGAGATGAACGAAGAGGGGGAGTTCGACGAGGGTTTCCCTTTGGAAGAAGCCTTTGCCAAAGAAGGCATTGTCGGGAGGGTGAGCATGACTTGCGACAAGAGGTTCATGTACTTTGCAAAACCTTCACAGGAAAGAGCATACGAAACGGACATTTTCTATTGCGAGAAAACCGACGGACATTGGAGCGAAGCCCGCAAGCTCGGCAATGCGGTGAATGGCAAAGGAAGCAATGAATTATCGCCCTGCATATCGCCGGACGGCAATACGCTTTACTTTGCATCGAACAGAGAGGGCGGTTTCGGGGGCTATGATATTTATATAAGCCGCAAAGACAAAAACGGGCATTGGAGTCAAGCCGTCAATGCAGGCAGACGCATAAACAGCCCGGGCGATGAGACGAACCCGTTCATACATGCGGACAACCATAACCTGTATTTTTCCTCCGACGGTTGGAAAACGATTGGCGGAAAAGACCTTTTCCACTTGGATTTGGAGGATATAAAGATGAAGCAACCGCAAAATCTCCGGTCGGACATCAATACGGAGGGCGATGAGACAGAGATATACCTTCTCGCCGACGGGAAGACGGCTTACGCAAGCGTGTTCGATTCGACAGAACGCAATTATGATATATGCACCTACCCTCTGCCAAGCGAAGCATGGGCGGAAAGCGTCCGCATTTTGGAAGGCAGGGTCGATGTTGCGGACAGCGAAGAGAAGCATTGCCGCATAAAGATATATGCAATAGGTCGCAAAACAGAGACAGGCTACGAAACAAATCCCGCAAACGGTGCATTCACCCTCGCATTGGTCGATGGGGAAGATTATTTGTTGAAAATAGAAAAGGAAGGCTATGCCTATTGTTCACGATACATCACCGCAAAGGACACGGAAAAGCGAATGGAACTGACATTGCTGCAAATGCAGACAGAGGAAAGCTATCCGCTGAACGATGTCAGCCTGAACGAAAAGAACCAACCGACGGAAAAGAGCCGCGAAATACTGAAAGATTTCACCGAATACCTGAAAGCCAATCCGCGATTGAGAATAGAAATCTCGGCACCTGCGGGACAAGCTGCCATGATAACGAACTACCTTATGAAAAGCGGCATAAGAGAAGACCGTCTAAAAGCCTCCGCACAAGAAAGCGAAGAGGTCATGTACCGGTTGCAATAACAACAAACCGACAGAGCAATACCCAAAATCTCCCCTCACACGCTGATCAATGAGAAATATAGCTTTTATAATTCGGTATGTGGCTTTGATGCATGGTGTTTTGGAATTACCCACACCAATCAACTTTAGTACCGAATGATTCCTGTATTTTCAGGGAATGCCGTATCTGAAATTATTGCTGCTTTATTAGGAATAACCACAGTACTCAAATCGGTACCTACAAATGCATCATCTCCGATTTCTGTTACTCTATTAAGAAGAATAGTTCCTGACAAAGAAGTGCAACCATAAAATGCATTGTTTCCAATTTTTGTTACATTTTTAAGCAGAAAAGTCGATTCTTCGATTTCTGGTGGTACTACCGACCGCAAAGAAGTGCAATTTTTGAATACACCACTGCCAATTTCTGTTACACTATCGGGAATAATCACCTTCTGCAATGAACTACAACCACTGAATGCACAACTGCCAATTTTTGTTACACTATCGGGAATAATCACTTTCTGCAATGAACTACAATTTTTGAATGCCCTTATCCCGATTACTGTTACTCCACGAGGAATAACTACCGACTGTAATGAACAACAATTTCCGAATGCCTCAGGTCCGATTCCCCTTGTGCCTTCTTTGATTTCGCATGATATCAAATTCTTTGGAACACTTATCAGCTCCAATCCGTCTTCTGTGTATTTCATATTTTCTTATTTTTATAATTGCAAAGATATGAATTTTCTGACAGTTTCAAGCACATAGTCAAGAAAAAAATGAAAAATATTTCGGTTTCGTGTAATACAAAACCCGACAAAGCATTATGCTTCGGTTGTCGCAGTAGCTAAGAATGACACATATTATATGGCAGTAGCTCGGCGAACGTGCGTCCGACGGATTTAATTGCTTTTGCAAACGACAAAAGTTCTGCCATACATGCTTGCCGGTGATGTTTTCTCTTGTTCTATTTGGTTCCTGTGGCTGAACAAAGAGGCGGGGTTCTCATTTTTGATTTTGCATGACCGTTCGTTTAGCGATTAAATTGCTACCTTTGCAATTCGATTGCAAACAAAGTCGAACGAATATGCAGATTGTTACATTGACTACGGATTGGGGGTACATCGACCATTACATAGGTGTGGTCAAGGGGCGGTTGTATTCGACCATTGCCGATGTCAATGTAGTGGATATTACCCACAACATAAAGAAATACGACTTGCTTTCGGCGGCTTTTGTTGTCCGAAACGCCTGCATGGAGTTTCCGGAAGGCACAATCCATATCATCGATGTGAACAGCTATGAGGAAGGACGCAAAGAGGACGAAACAAAGAGCAAGTTCTTCATTGCCGTAAAACATAAGGGACAATATTATATTTGTACGGACAACGGTTTGCCATCGATGGTTTTCGGCAACGATGAAGTGGAAATTGTGCAAATCAATCTCTACAACGAATCGAATTATTACACCTTCGAGGCGTTGGATCTCTTCGCAAAGGTGGCAAAGAACATTGCCGAGGCGGGAAAAATCGACTTTCTCGGTATAAGCAAAGATGGTTTTGAAAACAAAATTCCACGGAATTACCCCATCATAAGCCACGACAGAATAAAAACCGAGGTCATTTACATCGACGATTACGGCAATGCCTTTCTGAATATCACCGCAAATGAATTTGCCAAGGCTCTTGCGGGAAGGGGGTTCTGCATAATGATAGACAAGAGAAAGAAAATCACCAAACTCTCACAAGCATACGCCGATAATGATGGCTGTGTGGACGATGTATTGCTTACAATCAGTTCGACGGACTACCTTCAACTTGCCGTCAGGGAGGGAAGCATAAGCGAACTTCGCGGTCTGCATGTCGGCAGCAGCATATTGATTGAGATAACGAACAATCTCGAACAACCTTTGAAGTAATCCACTCCTGCGGCTCTTCGCAGAGTTCATGACAAAATGCCGTTTCGTCGGAATAAAACAGCGAAAGAAAAAATTATTACGCCGTTTCGTCGGAGCAATACCCCGAAAAAATTTCTTTTGATGGGAAAAGGTCGATATTTTGCAGGAGGTGCTTGCATTTCTTACATTATTTCGTACCTTTGCAGCCTGTTTGGGAACAAGAAGTTTAACATTGTAAACATCATAGAGACATGAAGAGAATTTTGGTCTTGGGTTCAGGCGGTCAGATCGGCAGCGAACTCACCATGCGTTTGAGAGAGGTTTACGGCGATGCCAATGTGGTTGCCACAGATATAAATCCGCAACGTCTTACGCAAGCAATTCAACAATCGGGTCCCACAGCTGCCTGCGATGCCACCAAGGCGGAGGAAATAGCTGCCATTGTAGATAAATACAACATCGATTCCATTTACAACCTTGTTGCAATACTTTCTGCCACAGCCGAGAAGAACCCCATGTTGGGCTGGAACATCGGTATCGGGGCATTGATCAACTGCCTTGAAATAGCAAGAGAAAAGAAATGTGCCTTGTTCACCCCTTCTTCAATCGGTGCTTTCGGCGACACAACCCCTTTGAACGGCACTCCTCAGGACACGATACAACGTCCGAAGACCATTTACGGCGTTACGAAGGTAACGGGAGAATTATTGGGCGACTATTACTTCGAGCGTTTCGGCGTAGATGCACGTTCGGTTCGTTTTCCGGGATTGATTTCCAACGTAACACCTCCGGGAGGCGGTACAACGGATTATGCAGTCGATATTTATTACGCAGCGGTAAAGGGAGAAGATTTCGTATGCCCTTTGAAGCCGGGAACAATGTTGGATATGATGTACATGCCTGACGCTTTGGACGCAGCGATGAACATAATGGAGGCAGACCCTTCAAAGTTGATTCACCGCAACTCCTTTAACGTAACGGCAATGCACTTCGATCCCGAAGAGATTTACGCAGAAATCAAAAAGCACAAGCCGAACTTCAAGATGACTTACGAGTTCGATGCAATAAGACAAAAGATTGCGGACTCATGGCCTAATTGGATGGACGACAGTTGTGCGAGAAACGAATGGGGCTTCAAGCCTAAATACGACCTTCAATCGATGACGGTCGATATGTTGGACAAACTATCCAAGAAATTCGCCAAATAATTTTGTTTTCATAATATTTTATTTTCTCCGGGCTTTCATTCGAGAACCCGGAGTTTTGTTTTGGAAAGGCAAAAGCATGAACAGATTTTCCGGAATGGTGTATGCAATGCTTTCATCGGCAACCTTCGGGCTTATTCCCCTGTTTACTCTGCCGGTGATAAAGAGCGGCATGCACACTCCCTCGATTATTTTCTACCGTATGTTGTTTTCCGTCGCCATGTTGGCCGTTTTGATTTTCATTCGCAGAGAATCCTTCCGCATAAGCGGCAAACAACTGAAAACAATCTTCTTTTTGAGTATTTTCTATGCCGCAACATCGCTGCTGCTTGTGGAAAGCTATCTTTATATTCCCTCCGGATTGGCAACGACAATAAGTTTCCTCTACCCCATTGCCGTAACACTCATACTCTTTTTCGGTTTCGGGCAAAGAGTATCGGCAAATACTCTCGTAGCAATACTCTTATCCTTTGCGGGAGTGTTCCTTCTGAGTTTCAAATCGACCTCGGGCAGTCTCGACGGCAGAGGATTGCTATGCGTTATCATCACCGTATTCACCTATTCCACCTACATAGTGGGAATGAACAAGAGTTGCGTCAACTCTCTGAGCAGTTTGGTATTGAGCTTCTACGTATTGCTCTTCACCACTCTATTCTTCACCGTGAACATGAGCCTGCAAGGCGGCTTGGAAAGCATACCCGGCATAAAGGAATTGGGGTCTTTGCTCCTTTTAGGCTTCATTCCCACAGTGCTTTCCAACATCTTCCTCTTCCTTGCCCTCAAACGCATAGACAGTGCGACCACCTCGCTTTTCGGTTGCATGGAACCGCTCACCGCCTTGCTCGTCGGCTACTTCGTATTCGGCGAAAGCATGCTTTGGCTTCAAATCCTCGGAGCCGCAATCATCATCGCCGCCGTCCTTATGGTCGTTCTGCAAACCTTCAAAGACAATTCACGAGAATAATCCGTTCTCTCGTAGTTTCCGAATACCGGTTCGGCAGGATTGAATGATGTTTGAAAAAATTCTTCCGCGGTTTAAATGTCAATGTCTGATTTCACTTCACCTAATACAGATAGCAAAAATACAAAACTTTTGCAACCCGGATTTCTCTCCGTATATTCTTTGTAGTTCCGGCATCTTTGACAGTTGGCAGATATTTAATAATAGCTTGTCTTTCTGTTGTTTGAAAAGTTTTTGGTTCTTAGTAAAAATAAGACGCTCTTTCGATTTCACGGAATGCCGTTCGGTTCTTTCAGAACGCCGGTTCGGCATGTTGCAACGGGTTCGGTTGCTGCAAGGCTCCGTTTTCGTTGAATTGTAACGTAGGTTCGGCGATTTCAAAGTGGTAATTTGTGATTGCAAGCTGGGGTTGACGGCGGCAGAAAGGCTGTTTTTCATTGGTTTTTCTTACCTTTGCAGGCGTTATGGTAAGGTTTCCTGATTTTCTTATGCCGAATGATACTGTTGCTGTTTGCTCTTCGGCTCGCAAGATAAGTTTCGAGGAGGTGGAACCGTCGGTTCGTCTGTTTGAAAGCCGTGGTTACAATGTGATTTTGGGCAAAACGATAGGTGCAAGCTGCAATCAGTTCGCAGGAGATGACGCTTTCAGGGCTGAGGACTTGCAATCGCTCATAAATAACAAGGAGGTGAAAGCTGTTTTCTTCGCTCGCGGAGGCTATGGCAGCGTTCGCATTCTCGATAAGTTGGATTTGTCGCCTCTGAACGCCGCTCCCAAGTGGTTTGTCGGCTATTCCGACGTGACGGCTCTGCTTTTACATATATATTATAACGTTTCCCTCGCTTCTCTCCACGCTATCATGCCCGTAAACATCGTTTCCGGCTCGGAAAACACTCCTTGCGTTACGGCGATGCTCGATACCTTGGCAGGCAAACCTCTTTCTTTTACATGCGAAAGTGCCTTTCCCTCCGAAGATGCGGAGGTCGAGGGCGAGATTATAGGAGGAAACCTCTCTGTTATCTGCTCTTTGCTCGGCTCGAACAGTTTTTGCGAGACAGAAAACAAGATTTTGTTCATCGAAGACCTCGATGAGTATCTCTATCACGTCGATCGCATGATGCAGGCCTTGAAACGGGCAGGCAAATTGCACGGTTTGCGAGCCTTGGTCGTCGGAAGCATGAGCGGAATGCACGATAATACAATTTCGTTCGGCTCTTCTGCGTATGAAATCATTGCTTCCGCCGTTGCGGAATACCCTTATCCCAAGTTCTTCGGGCTGGAAATAGGTCATGAACAGGGGAAAAACTATCCCGTAATCATCGGAGGAAAGGTCAAAATCAGCAGAAAAAACGGTAAAATCACCCTATGGCAAAACCGGAAAGCACAAAATCTATAGGCACTAAGGGCGAACAGCTCGCCGCAGACTTCCTTTCCGCCAAGGGTTACCGCATAGTGCAACGCAATTATTTCGCATTCAAGGTCGAAATCGACCTTATCGCCTTGGACGAATCCACGAATCAGATTGTATTCATAGAGGTAAAGACCCTTCGAAACGACTTCTTCCAACAGCCATACGAGGAAGTGAACCTCAAAAAGCAAAGAAACATCATCAAAGCCGCCGATACCTACCTCCGAAGGCACGATATCGACAAGGAAGCCCGCTTCGATGTCGTCTCCATAGTGCTGAAACCCGACTCCGAACCCGAGATTACACACATCATTTCAGCCTTTTGTGCCATCGATTTGCTCTGAAATCCAAGCCAAAAGCCATTTTCACACGGCAAAAAGCCCTTGTCGAAACACCGAAAGACGCTACGCAAACTCCGTAACGCCATTGTCGGAATGGAAAAATTCGTACCTTTGCACCCGATTTTCCAAGTAACAAAATCAATACAAAGTAATGACACAACAAAAAAATGCAATTAAGGCCTGGTTCGGCCAATTAGTCGATGAAGATGAAAGATTCGGCTCAAAACAATGGTTCAAAGCATACGCGTATATACTCTTCGGTACGCTGCTTTTCGTGATTGCGGACGTGGTATTCGCAATGCCGTATCACCTTGCCCCCGGCGGCGTCTATGGATTGGCGAATGTACTCACCGCTTTGACCGGAGTGAAACTCACAATCTACCTTATGAGCATGGAAATCCCACTTTTGATAATCGGAAGCATCATCTTGGGACCACGTTTCGGTGTAAAAACAATCGTATCCATCGTTCTCGGCTGGCTTTTCACCTTTTTGATAGAAACCTATTGGGGATACGAGCCTCTGATACACTGCGGCGAATTCATAAAAGACGCACTTGCAGCACCGATGGGAGCATTGGCAATCACAAAAAGCACGGAACTCTTCGTACCCGACTATTTCCTTAATACTATTCTCGCAGGATTGCTTTACGGAATAGGCATCGGAATGATCTTCAAGTCCGGAGCCACCTCGGGAGGCAGCGATATCATCTCCATGATCGTCAATAAATACACCGGGCTCAGCCTCGGCACACTCGTAATCATCGTTGACAGCACCATAGCTCTTTCTTCCCTGTTGATAGAACCCGATTTGCGTTTCCCTGCATACTCGATTCTCCTTATATTCATAGAGGGTAAGATTATCGACATGGTCATCGACGGCTTGAAAACGAACAAAACCATCCTCGTTATCAGCCATCGCAACGAGGAAATCTTCGAAATGCTACGCAAAAACACCAACTCCGAAGACGCAGTCCTCAAAACCAAAGGAACATACAAAGGAACGGAATGCGATTTCGTCTATGCCGTTCTTCCGAGAGGCGAATACGTCAAGATGAAAACAGCCATAAGAAATATCGATTCCGCCGCTTTCGTCAACGTAATCGACAGCAGCGAAGTCTATGGCAAAGGATTCAAGGAACTACCAAAGCATTAACGGCATGACACTCCAACAATTCGAATACCTGCTCGCCATTTGCGAACACGGAAACATGCTTCGCGCCTCCAAAAAGCTCGGAGTAACACAACCGACCCTCTCCATCATGCTCAGAAAACTCGAAACGGAACTCGACATCGACATTTTCGACCGTTCCACCCAGCCGCTCCGCCTCACCGAAGCAGGAAAACAAGTCGTCAAACAGGCAAAAGACATCCTGAAAGCAGCCGAAACCCTCCGCCAAACAGTCGCAGAGCAACGCAACCTGATGACCGGAAGGCTGAAAATCGGCGTAATCCCGACCGTAGCCCCCTATTTCGTACCCCGCTTCCTTCAACACTTTCTCGACAATCCGCGACATACAGACTTGGAAACAAGCCTTTCGGAAATGAAAACCGAAGACATAATACCCGCATTGCTCGAAAACGAAATAGACATGGCCGTAATGGCAACTCCACTCGACCAAGAACGGCTGTTGGAAATCCCGATTTACTACGAGAAATTCCACGCCTACGTCTCCGAAAAGACTCCATCGCTGCACCAAAAGCCCCGAATCACACCCCAAGACCTCGTTTCCGAGCGACTATGGGTGCTTTCCGAGGGTCATTGTCTGCGAAATCAAGTCATGAATTACCTGTGTTTCGGCGAACAAAACACCGAACGAACCTACCAAGGCGGAAGTTTCACGACCTTAATCAAAACAATCGATGCCATAGGAGGGTGCAGCATCGTTCCGGAAAGCCTGTCGGACGACCTGAACGAGCGACAACGCAACAACATAAGACCGCTTTGCGAACCGGAAGCGACGAGAGAAATCTCCCTTGTGGTCAAAAACGACTTCGCAAGAGAGAAACTGCTGAACGAAATCGTCGAAACCATCAAGCAATTCGTACCTTCCCACATGATAGACGAAAGATTGAAGCGGTTCAGAGTGCGATTATAAAGCAGGCAAACGCCGAAAACAAAACACAAAAAGGCAGGTCGAGCCTTAAATCGACAATAATTACGCTTTACTTGAGGATGCCGCAAGGCGTCCTTTTTCATAAACCCACACGAAAACGAAACAATCGCACCTCACCCCCGCTTTCCATACTACACCCCCACTTCCAAACACACCACCAAACCCAAATTTCCACACCAATTTTGCCGACTTGAACGCCGATAACGCCGACACCATGGATTGAAAACTGCGAAAAATCCGTTTCAATCAATGAAATCCGAGATTGTGGCTGTGTAACAATGTGCGGATTGGTTTCAGTTTCTCTATCTATGCTCTTGCCAATGTCTTTGCCTCCTTTCCTTCAAGCAAGGATAACCGACATATATCGGTTGCTCTGTCATTTATGGTAAGCAATGCTTTCTTATGCTTCTTGCCGATTACTGTATCGAATTCAAAGATGGTCATTTTTCAGACTCAAACAGGAAAGGGAATTCCCCTCTTTCGTTTGAGTTTTTATTTTGGCTTTTTCCACTTATATGAGTTGAACTTAGGCGATAACAATGAAGCCGCAGGCAATATGCCTGCGGCTTCATTATTGGAGTATCTTGCAACTTTAGACCTTACTCCACTATCAACTTCTTCGTCATGTTGCCGAGCATGACGGTATAAACACCCTTCGGCAAATCGCTTACGTCTATTCTCAAAGCCTCAACGCCGGCTTTGAGATCAAGCGTTCTTACTCTTCTGCCATTGATGTATAGGATTTAAGCAAGGTGTTCTCCTGCAATGCCTCGAACTCCAATGTTACGAAACTATTCGCAGGGTTGGGATATATTGCGAACTCCCTTGCATTCACCTCTTGCAAAGATGACGAACCGTTTGTAGTGAATATCGCCACGAATGCAGTATCGCTCGTAACGATTACCGTTCTCGGGTTCTCCGTATTGCCATCGTTCCAACCGGTGAACTCGTAACC